>Ga0208662_100378_pt1 | contig 17480 bp, 14 predicted proteins | sample OSPB_host_MetaG_FD_187136 | JGI IMG/M metagenome (GOLD analysis project Ga0208662, IMG submission 187136) | Hot spring microbial mat communities from Yellowstone National Park, Wyoming, USA - OSPB_host_MetaG (SPAdes) (version 2) | ecosystem: Environmental > Aquatic > Thermal springs > Hot... | reverse complement strand
TACCCACGCAATGTTTATGGACGCGATGACATCCCTATCAGCCTTAAAGCCACAGTAATCACACCTGGCAACACCCCTAACCCTGCCCAGGAACCTACCACACCTTAAGGCTCTATACTTCATGGGATTTAGTGAATACCGACTTCCTCAGATAATGCCTAGACGATGTGTTAATGGTTTTATTAGTCTAGTTGGGTGTTTTTCCTTGGTGAGATCCGTACCTAACCCCCCGTGGGTGTGGGTTTGTGGGGCCGCTCGGGTGAGGGCTTCTAGGGCGTTGTTGCGTTTTACATCTGGACCTCCGATTTCGTATTTTGTTACGTCATAGAGTCTCTCGAACTCCTCACGGCTTATCCTCCCGTCGTAAAGCGCCAAGAATAACTCGGCCCTCAATCTCCTGAGTGGGTGATGGATGTATTTTATTATACGCCTAAGCAGCTTAACAGCACTCTTGCTGTGGAACACTAAGGCATCATCTGTTTCATAATGATGAATATCGCCAACGATACCGAATCTCTCGGCGATTACCTCTTTCAGTACATCGAGGATGAACCTCTTCGGGCAAGCCTTACAAGCTGCAATCTTCACAGAGGCAGATTTCTCATACCATACTGTCCCATCTCCATCGATTTCGCCTGCTATGAACTCCGCGAGCTCCTCATCACTAAAGCCATCAAATGCCCTCTTGAGCTCATCGGTGCTTAGCTCGGTGAGCCAAGGCCACTCATCAATGCCTAGGTCTATGTAATATTTTAATTCGATTGATTTATGTACATATTTTGCTTTTTTCGCATTCTTAGCCCATCTAATGTTTAGGTTCGGCACCTTGACTGTGCTTAGTAGCTTTACGAAAAACACAGCATCAATAGCATTCGTAGTCGCTAGCACTAACTCGGTTTCCCCATTGCCTTTCCGAACCGTTAAGTCGCTAGTCCTTAGCCCAAGCCAATAAGGTCTTCTCAAGTCGCTTAATGACTCCAAGCCCTCTAACCAACTACACGGCTCAATACCGTATTTCCTAAACGCATCGACGTTAACGCCGATGAACTGCATTAATTCCTCGCACATCCTAATTTCATTCCAATCAAATTTCTCTCTTAACAAGCCCTCGATTACCTTGACGACGTTGCTCCTCACCATCCTATTCTCCCAATCAATGCCGCACCTAACGAACCACGTATTAAGAGTTCTAGCGTCTGTATGTAACGCATCCCTAACCCATCTCTTCGATACATTGAAATCCCTAAGTATCCTTAGCAGCCTACACCTACACTTATAATCGCTCCTTAGCCACAATTCATGGACAATGCCCCTAACCCCGTCAGCAATCTCCTTGCCGATTAGCCTACCGTTGTGACACTCCACTCTTATTAACTCCTCGATCTTCCTCAACACGCATTGTTTGTCGTTGTTTTCTAGACACTTCATTGCTTCCTCTATGAGCCTTGTGCACTCCTTGAGTCTGTTCTTCCTGTCTGTAGTCATTCCCCATCACCCATGAACAACGTTATCGGCAAATCCAACCTCGTTAGCACGTACCTATTCGCCACGTCATCCATCCTAAGCCTACCGCTTGAGTCAAAGCCTAACGTCAGCAAGTGCTCAATCACCTTTTTGCCGCTCCTCTCCATTTTCCTCACATGAAGCACGTACCCATCCTTGTTTACCGTTACTAAGTCAGCCACATAACTAGGCACCTCATTTAACTTCTCAGCGAGTCTGATTATCCTCTTTACTACCTCTACGTTAAACGGCGCCGTTATGCCGTAGTAATACGTCACCGGGCTCAGCAGCTCCACATCCTCAATCCTCAACAAAGGAACGGGCTCCCTCTGTACGACATTAACTTCAAACCTCACGTTATAACTCGTCACCTTAATGAGCCTCTTCGTAGCTATGTACCATATACCAAGGACTGCCTTGTGGGGTGGTTCGTAAACTTCAACCCCATCAACCTGGTAACAAACAACAGGGGCGCCAAGCAACCTGAAGTACATTACGTCATGCACCTCACCAATTTGCCTACGCCTCTCCCCACAACTAGGGAGCCACATGTAACGATTAAGCCTCCAAGCAACCTCGGTTGTCTCAGTCAAGTCCCTACCCGCCCCACCGGCCGTGGGTTTGCGGGGCCATGGCTACTCACCCAGGTGTTTCCTTATTACTTGGATGGCTTCGTCTATTGATTTTACAGCCTTGATTTTCTCAATCAGTGGGTGCCTCATGTTGATTATTGCGGCTTTGCCTCTTGGTTGTTCAACGACCTCGAAGCCCAACATAGCTAAGAAGCCGTATAGCATCGACACAGAGAACGCATCTAAGTGCCCACGCAATCCTAATAGGGTAGCGATCTTCCTGGCATTCAAATAAACAATTGAACCCTTACCCCTCGAAATGCTGTAAAGCAGCCCAGCAACCAAACGCAAGGCAACATCTTTATTTTCGACCCGATAAACAACACCACCCCACCTATCGATTTTAGCACATAACCCGCCAGGCACGTTGATTACATCGCCACTAGGCAGCACAAGCCTCATGCCATTAGAGACATTGGAGCCATTAGACAACTCACCTCCCCTCTTCCCATCGGGCCCTAACCGGGCGAGGCTTGGCCTCCCCGGCTCTGGTTTTAATCCGCCCGTGCCCCAAAAGCCGCGGGGCCCGACACGCGGCGGAGCACCGGGCTTCACGGAACCCTTACTCGACTTGGTCTCCATTGGGATCACCTGCAGGGAGGAATTCGTGGTTGGGGTCACCCAACCACGGGGATCGGGGTCACAGTCACAGAGGCACCCCTCCCCGAGGCACCCCTCCTCCCCCGACCCCAAACCACCACCCAACCCAGATGAGGAAAAACAGGACGAGAATTGGGTTAGGATGGTTGGCGGGTCGAGAGAGGAGAGGCGCCCCAAGGAAGGGGCGCCCCCTTCCTCCCTGCAGGTGATCCCAGCCCCACCCGCTAGGGTCCGGAGGGAGAGGGGAGGTGGGGCAAACTCCTTTCCACATCCACACCTTATAACGCTTTTGTTCACATTCCTCCCTAGCCACTTGTTCCAACGCGCCTAGGGACAACTTGCTCTTATCCCATTAATTGACTCAACCAATCAATAATTGTTTAATCAATTGGTTCGTTGATTAACCAATTGTTCTCCGTGGCATTTCAATCACTAATTAGTTTTTGTTTCTTTTAGCCTAGGGTTTGCTTGCTTTTATTCATCTCCTCGATTGTGGCTTTGAGCATTTGTTTTGTTTTTTGCCTCGTTTTGTTGTTTGGATGGCTAAGCATTGCCCCTCATTGCCTTCCCCTCATCCCCTCAAACCCTCCCTCTCCCTCCGCCGAACCTCCCAGCCTAAGGCACTCCTACACCTCATCGGTGGTGCTCGGCGGAAACCCCCACCGCTCAACCTACCCTCAGGCACTCCTACACCACATTAGGCAGTGCGGTGGGGACCCCCCTTGGACGGGCCCACCGAGTTGTCCTCCCAAGCCCACCCACCCAACCCCCCACCTATGGGCCGCCCCAGACAGTGGGCCCTCTGTCCAGAGGGGGCTCCCACCGAATTAGGTGGGGGGTGTGGGAGAGGGGAGGTGGGTTTGAGGGGCTTCAGGGAGAGACTCAGGGCATAGGCGTCTAGGCGGCATGGGCATTTTAGGGAGCTTTGTTTTTGAGGGCTTAGGTGTTTTGAGTTTTTGCATGGTTTTTGTGTGGTTGTTCGGTGTTGTGTTGGTCGGCTTTGAGGCGCTGGTTAGATTAGACTGTCTGGGTGCCTGGTCGGCTTCGACTATTTCAATATCGAGCGATGGGTCGTAGCACTTATGCAACCTAATATTGAAACCTCTCGATTGCAACAACTCGATAATTTCTCTGCATAGCTCTGACTCTCGGCACTTCCTATAAACCAGCTGCCACAGCCCACAGTCCGCTCCACTATATGTAAGCAGCCATGCTATTACGTAGTTTCCCCAACCCACACTCACGGGGTTTTGGCGTTGGATCATCCCCAAGCCTCCGCCCCGGCTAGACCGGGGTGGTTTGCTCGGGGACTCATCGCCTCTCCACTATCTTAGCCACTTACTTTAAAAAGCCCCTAGACGGCTGGGCAACGAAGCCAAAAGCCTTATTAATCGCCCCAACCACAGCCTGATTGGCACTGGGCCGGGGTGGGTCGGCCCGGGAAGGTCAGCTGCTAAGTCCTTCATCAAGGGCAGCGCCAAGTTGGTTCATCAACCCCCCGGGCTTCATCCCCACCCACAGCCCAGCCCCACCCAAGCCGGGCTGGGGCGGGTCAACCCGGGTTTGTGGCTATGCATTGATGATTTCGATTTCGTAGTTTTTTAACTCGCTTTCGAATTGGTGGAAGCGTTTGTCGACTAGGTAGATGTTGGGCATCCTATCCGGTGGTGTTGGTGATCTAATGACCCTCCCTATGATTTGTGCGATCTTTACCACGATCAAGTCCCTTGGTTTTACTCCTCTCATCTCCAATCTGTGCATTGCGGTTGGTTGTAGTGCCGGTAGTCCTAAAAGCACTAAATTGTCAAAGCAATCGAGATTTATGCCTTCAGCATATCGGCCGTATGCCCGAAGCACAACCGTCTCACTCTTAAAATCGCACGGTGACCCCTCTAGTTCATCCTCATAAATAACGCCATCCTTATTATTCAACAGTAATTCACGCGCCGCGGTCGTAAAAATCACGGTAGATGGCCTTAGATATTTCTCACTAACATATTTTCCAATCTCCTCCCTCTTTCTCATTATATTTTCATATGATAATACGTATTTACTATCGACTTGTACCGGTATAGTCCAACCCCTCTTGATCGTGATAACATTAGAGCCTAACGAGGGCGGCAGAGTGGCGCTCATATAAACTATCGGCACATTTGTGCTTAAATTCAAGGGCAATTCAAGAGCAGTAATAGTCTCATCATCAGCATCAAAGTACCATATCTGGCTGCTAAGCATTTGTACTACCTCCTCAATAATCGGTCTGAGATCATTATCTTCAAAGGCTATGGTCACTAGTGCATCAATCATTTCATTTAAAATTGTTTTAAGGGTCTCAGGGCTCTTGATGATTTGCCCAACCTCATCCTCCTCGAAACCAAGTTTCCCAAGCAAAACCTCCATCGCTCTGGTATCAACTTTATGCATAGACGGAAGGGTTAAATTATGACACTCATCAATAATAACAATTCCCGGTCTCAATGCTCTAATCAACTTGTTTGCTCTGCCATAATGAGCTATTGTAACGTCGAAACGGCTCCGCTCTAATACCGTCTGTACTAAGTAGGGACACAAGTGTAGCGCCTCACTGCGTTCCCTTATCTTTCCAAAATCCACTGAGCTTTGAAAATCGCGTAAATCACTGAGAGATATTGGCCTATTATACTCGCATGAGCGGCAAACACCACGCAAAAACTCAAGTGTATAACCATGAATGCACATTTTCTCACGGCCTGCTGTTGCTAGACATCTTAACCCCAATGCATTACAATGATTAAACACGTGAATACCAATGCTCAACCTAGGCACTAACCAAAGCGCCCTAACGCCGAGCTCCTTAATCACTTCCAAGGCAGTCAGCGTCTTACCCCACCCCGTGGGGGCCTGTAAAGCCACCCACGGGGCGGAGGACAACGCATTAACAAGCTTCTTAACAACTTCACGTTGGTCAGGCCTTAACTCGATCATAACTCACCACCTCATTAGGATCACAAAAACAATGAATAATATGACTAATGTGGCGATGGGGTTAACGAGCAACCCAGTAACAATGGCTGCCAGAACCCCCAAGCCAGCGATTAACGGTGTCCACTTCCTCCTTCTCCTCTTTATCACCCCGTGCTTAATGAGCGCTTTATAGAGCAGCTCCTCGATGCGCTCTTCATCGAGGAGGCTTCTCAATTCGTTCCTCAACTCCTCAATCTTCTCTTCATCCTCAACCACTGTCTTCAATACCTCATTGATTAGGTCTAGGATGTCCTTATTTACGTTGCCCACTTCATTGATCACGTCAACGAGGTGTAGAACCCGCTTGTCAAACTCGCCAAGAAGACTATTTCGCACTTCATCGACCAACCTCCTAATAACCTCAACATCAACACCACGCTTACTCAATTCCTCCTCAACCTTGGCTTTGAACTCATTAAACTCCTCCATGACGATGTTGTGCAACCTAGCGACCTCAGTTGCGGCAGTTGCCTTGGCAATTGACTTAACGGTCTTCTCGTCGAGACCACTTCTGCGTAATTCATCGACCGCATGCTCAAGCCACTTCTCGACATCCTCCTTAACCTTGTTGTAGATTTCGACACGCAATTCTTCGATTAACTCCTCAATATCCTCAGTATCACGCCTACCCGCCCCACGGCCGGTGGTTGGATCAACCCCAAGGACTCGCCCCCGCGAACCAGGGGCGATCTACCTTGGGGTCTCATCACCTCCACTAAATAATTAATTGACTTTAAAAGAGGGGTTAACGACACGTTTAATCGACACCGTTTCGGGCCTTGGGGTAAGTGGTTGTTAGCCAACCACGAAACAGCGAAGCACAACCACGAACAAACAAAAACACAAAAACCAAAGACACCAACAAGCCAGGACAAAGGCAACAAAACCGAAACAACACCCCAGGACTAAACGTGGAGGAAGAAGAGACTGGCTATGGCACGCCTAAACGACTCACTCTTCAAGTCACAACACGCATCGTAAGCCTCAAGGAATAACCTCGTGGACAGCTTCACGGTAGTGTATACAGCCCCCATGAGTGCGTGTGCCTTGGCTAACTCCTCATCGCCATTGATTAATGCGCGGAGCATTAGGGCTAACCGAGCAATTGAGTCTCTGGGGGCTATTAGTTGGACCAGGGACTTACCATCAAGCCCATACACCAAACTCTTAAACACATCAAACATGTTAAGCAACTTATCATCATCAACACCAAGTCCCTTAAGCAAATCTAATACCTCCTTTTTTGAGATCTGTTCATGAAAACCATCGATTAACCTATCCCTTAGCTGTTTAACAGCGGCACTGTTTCCCTTAACTGCTAAGACGAAATCTACGCAATCTTCATCGTTAAACTTTTCGCACGACTTAATTCCATCCTCAGGCTTCGCAATCTCAAGGGCAACCCTCAACGCGGGTCGAAACTCGTTATGCATACGAGATTCGAAGGCATTAATTAACTCCTCAGGGTTGACACTGAGCCTACCCTTAAGCTTGCCGCTTAACTCAACCCTATGGCCGAGTAGGGCGTTGAGTGTTAGCCTGGTCAGGACCGAGACCTCATAATTGGCGTTCAGCACCCACCAATGCTCCTCAAGCAACTTGCTTATCATTTCGTAATTACCCGCTAGGGCTAGGGACACGAGGTAATCACCAAGCGTAGTCAATGCAATACTGAGGTACGGAGCCGTGGGCTCGAAATGCTCCTCATCAAAGGCTTCCTCGTACAACCGCCCAAATTCATCAACCAATAACGAGCCCCTGATTGCCTCGGTACGCAATGCCCAACTACATACAACTAGGTAGTTTTCGTAAGCACCGGTCTCCCTATACTCCTTAGCTGCCTCGTTAAATAATCTCGCCGCCTCATAAAGCTCGTCATTATTACGCCTATAAATCGCCAATGCGTACTTGAGACGTGATGCTGTCTCAAGGATTACTTTCTTAACTACCTCCTCATCAGCCTTTACGGACTTAGACTCGACATAACCCATGAATTCCTCATCACTTATTAGCTCTTGAACCCTCTCTCTCATATCGTTTAGTTTCACAAGGATCTCATTAGCCTTATTATTATTAGCCTTATCAACCACATCAATGTGTAATGCCCTCTCCATAAGCACCCTCACACCTCCATGCATTAACGCTGGGACTAACGCATACGCCCAAGCAATGACGCCCAAGCTAGTCTTGAACCTACCCAACTCATTGAGTAAATTAGCAACCCTACCAACCATATCCTTAACCTCCTCATCACTGAAATATACAGGATACCTACTAAGCAGGTTGGCGTAGGCAATTATTGCATCTACGAGGGACGGGGCATGCTCCTTAACCACATCACCGTAACTGCCTAAAATCTCATTCAACTCCTTAAATATGTGCCCAACCGTATCACTGTCGAGGTTCTCCATATCCGATGCTAGGGCTAGGAGTACAATGTACCTATGTGGCGTCTTACCACGCAACGGCACTAAGGCATCTAGTATTGGCCTAATGAGGATTGGTAATATAACGCCTTTTATGGCGAATGATGCTATGTGCAATGCCGCATCAGTACCGCCGGACTCGACATCCTTATTCAACTCAACGGCCTTGGCTATTATTAAGGCTAGCCCAAGACCATAAAGTCTCTCAGCAACACTAATGCCCCTACCTCTGGCGATGTTAAGGATTCTCCTCACCTCAGCAACAGCCTCATTGTACTTATCGATGAATGCCTCGGTTAAGGCACGTGTATAAGCTAGACCCCTTATTAATGGTGGGATTACGTCACCAACGAGTAGGTAATAATCAACACCGCATCTATCCAACGCACCCTTAATAGACTCCATAACATCCTCATGTAAGTCCTCGGGTCTAGGCACTATAGGACGCCCAGCCGAGGCATACCCAATGATTAATGCGGCTCTTTTCCAGCAGTTTTTGTGTCTTCTCATTCTTTTGATAAGTCTTTTACCGTATTTCCTAGCGAAATATTTCACGGCATCAGTCTTACTCCTTATCCTGGGTACATGAACATCCATCCAAGGCTTTAACAACTCATCATCAAATTTCTTGCATTCCTCACCCTCACTTACAATACACTTAAGTAGCCCTCCTATTGAGTCCTCGATTAGGTCGTGTTGCCTACGTGTCAACCAACTCCTCAACTCCCCACCCTGAACGCCATAGAGAACCTTTGTGCCCCTCACCTCGCCAATCAACCCAACAATGCCTTGCGTCAGTATTGGATCACCGGGCCCTACTTCATTAACGAATGGTTTCCTTAATGCGAAGATTTCGACTAAGGCTTTGGCTGTGTCGGGGTCTTCATCGACTTTGAATAGTCCGTTTATGTGTAGTATTATGAACTTCTCGGCTTTACCCTTGGCGTTATTGATTAACTCCTCGATCTTACCCACGTCGCAGTTGTTCCTCGCCAGTTCCTCGCCGATGAGCCTAGCTATCAATGCGTGGCTGGAGTCGAACCCAGCCACCTCGTCTGCTAATTTGTTGAGCACGTCATCGCTTAGTGAGCACCCATTAGGCTTATCCTTGGTTTTTGAATACTCCCTAATTAACTCGGCTAGGAATTCAGTGTTGATGAGCCCCTGCGAAACATCGAGACTGTGGCTCTCCAATTTAGCTCTCATGTCATTGCTTAGTGCATTATAGATGTCGCTCGGTATTACGATGAGTGTGAGTGGTTTCGAGGCTTCGGAGCTTACTGCGTTTACAACATTCATCAAGTTATTTACTGTCTTCTCGATGCTTGTTTGTATGGGTGCCTTTACGTCAACGCCCACCTTCTCGTAGGCTTTGGTTGACACTGGGTCGTAGAGTATGAGTAATTTGCCGAAGTACTTGCTGAATTCCTTGCCGTAGTTCTCAACGAACGTGGCAAACTCCGAGGAATTCTCCGAATCAAGCACGTCAACACGCGCAACTAGACCAATATCGCCGTTCATGAGCAACTCCCAAATCACGGCTGCGGCTAGCGTGGACTTTCCAATACCCTTAGGCCCAACAACCACAACGATACCATTACCCATAAGCCTACCCTTAACATCACTGATCAATTCATTGAACTTGCCAGCCTTAACAATGCTGTGGTATTCATCCTCAACCCTAATCCTCAACTCACCATTTTCAACCTTGATGTTTGGGTAGATGATGCCTTGCTCGAAATCAGCCTTACCGGCAATAATTATGTTAGCGGTGGGCTTCTGCTTGAGTAGGTTGATCCAATTGTTGAGTTCGTTAACCTTCTCCTCAAGCTCCTTAATCCTCCTCTCAATCTCGTTAACCCTCCTCTCCAGCTCATCCATGCTCAAGCCTGCTATGTCCATTAGTGCCTCCTTGGCTTCCTCGTAACTCATCCCCATTGCGTAGGCAACCCTATAGACCAACAACCTACCCAACTCATTGAAATCAAGCCTACCATCTGGTCCCTTCACCAACAACCCCTCAAGGCTCCTCCTCAACCCAATGATCTCCTTGAGGTAGCCCTCCCCCTCCTTCTTGAATGCCATGTACGTGAGCACTGAGATGAGGGCTAGGGAAGCCGCACCCATCAGTGGGGTTGCGACTAAACCACCAATCACGTACCACGCGAGGTTATTCACGAAACTTCTCAGGTACTCAACAGATAACTCATCCCACTCAAACAACTCCTCCCTCACACCGAGAACCCTACTCAAGGTCTCAACGGCTTTGAAGTAGGCTTCAACCCAGCCCCTCAACACCTCCCTAGCCCCACCCTCACCCTTCTCCCTGATTAATTCGATGACCTCCTCGACAAGACCCGGCGGTATGTACTCAACCCTAAACCATTTAATCCTCCTATCCCAAAGGCATCCTTAATCAGCTTCAATGCCTTACCAACATCCACACCGAAGGCGCATGCACTGGGCTCTTCCATGCACCCTCTCACCTCCTCACTGTCCCACGGTATGTAGTAGGCCATGTGTGGTGAGTCCCCAATCATCCTCACAGCCTCCTCAACAACAGGCCTTGGGGCCCTATCACCAAGGATCCTCCTCAACTCCTCAACCTCAACACTCACCCTCTCCCTCAACTTCCTAATCCAGGGCATCATCCCCTCAAGAATCCCCATAACCTTCTCACGAAGCCCCAACTCGCCCTTGGCTTCTTTGCCCTCGGTCTTGGTGGTTGTGGTTATGCCTAGCGTATGTTCATCAACGGTGACGCCAGCACCCAGCCTGCCCTCCTTGCCCTCCAGGTATTTCTCCCTGAAAAACGTCTTACCACTCCTCGGTGGCCCAATGAGAACAAACCTACCACAACCAACACACCTACGAAGAACCTCACTAACCTCAACCTCATTAAAACCCCTAAACAAATCAACACCAGAGCCACTCCCCATTAAGTACGGCATGGTTCAATGATATTTAAGCTTTGCCTATGGCTGATTATGGATAGTGTTGCATGAACCCACCAACCCAAACTAACCGGAATAATAAGCCATGCGTTGAGGGCGTCGTATTAATCCCCGTGGAGATTAGGGCTTAACGTTTGATGAGGTAATCAAGGCTGGATTAACAATCGCCAGGGATATGCTTGGCACTGTCGATAGGTACTGCCTGTATGAGGTTGGTGGTGAGGTCATCATTGAGTATTGGAGGGGTAAGAAGTTGTCAGTAAAGTTCATTTACGCCAACGACCCAGCGAGGGCATTGATGCACTACTACAACGCAGAGAGGGCTGGCTTGGTTAGGTGTTCCTCGGTCTCCTAATTACTTAGTCCGCAATGCCGCCGTTGTTAACGCTTAAAGTTGGGCCTGGATCGGGTTATGTAATGAGTGGTGCATTAAGGGCATCGACATGCATCGCCGTGCTCACCATCATATTCGCACTAGCCACATACACAGCCCTAACAATCCAAACCCACATTGGTGACTCACCAACCTTCAACAAAACCCTAGGCTTAGGATCGCCGCTAATTGTCGGCGGCTATGGACTCTACCTGAACCTAACCGCAATAATCACCAATGCGGTGTTAATCGCAACAGCCTACCTAGTACTCGCCAGGGGCAAACCGAGGACTGGCTTGGTCAGGTACTCGCTGGGCATAATTGCCGTTTACGCCATACTATCGGCAACCCTGTACCTAGCAGTTACTGCGAACCCCGCCCAAGCCTGCACTTCAATGCCCATCAACCTCGATAGCATAGCCACATTCACAGCCCCGATAATTATCGGCTCAGTAACGCCGTTGGTTTACGCCCGTGAGAGGAGATGGAGAATAGGCAGTGATTGGAAGCCACTTCTATTCACGCTATACGCCTCAATCATTGCCGGGAGCCTAATCATCGACACAACCACAGCGCTAGCCCTCCACTCAATACCCCGGCTAGTGTCAGAGGCATACGTGAGCTCCGCAACAATTGGAGCCTACGGACCAATAGACGGACTAGTAACAGCACCACTGCTGGGACTACTGGCTGGATACATTGTAATGAGTACAATCACGAATAAGCAATAAAGACAAGGCACAAGACCTAAGGACTCAAAGCCCTAGCTCCACGGACCCCTTAGCTTCCTTGATTGTCTCTTGGTAACTGCATGTGCTCGATTACTGTTGTTGCCAGTGTTAGGTAGGTCACAAGGCTTATTGTGATTGCTAGGATCATTGGTGCGATGAACACTATGGAGACTATTGGCGGGAGCATCATCGATACAATGACTAGGGTTATTGCAATGGAGAACCACATCAATGAGTGAAACCTAACGCCATGAACCACACGTAGGACCTCGGCATTGATTGCATCCCTACCAATGAGTAGGGAGCCGAGGGAGAAAACAACCGTGATCACCACACCGAGGACGCCCAAGGCAATATCCACAGAAGTCCCAAGTGCGGTCGATACCTCCTTAATAAATAATGATATTGCATACATTAATTCATTGAGTGATAGGCTCGGACCAATCATTAGCCACAGCGCCAAGCCGCCACTCATTATTATCAAAATAAATATTGCTATGAAGGTGATTATGAGTGATCGCGAGTAAAGCCTACCCAACACCTCGGCAGCCCTACCACCGAAGTACCTGACTAGGCACGGAGGAACCTCAGTACCCCCAGGTGGTGCCCTACCCCTAAGCTCCTCAACAAGCATTGGTAGTGCGTCGGCCAAGCTCCTGAAACCGGCGATGAACGCCGTGAGAAACGCGATGAGGAAGATTATGAATATGACACTGAACGCAATAAACACCGCGTAGTAATTACTCACTACTAAACCTACCCCTACTGTTGCGAATAATCCTAAAAGGCTAATACCAAAGAACCGCCGCGCATCCCTCGTGCTATTGGAAAACAAAAACAATATGAGACAACACCAAGAGGAATCACACCGCGCCTGCAAACCCCACGCGACTCTCCTCATCACTTATACAACGCCCATCTCGGAATATTTAAGTTACTCCACGGCCTAGACGAGCTTGTGGTAGAGCTTGAGCAATGCTAACTTGAGCTGCTCATTATCAATATTGCAATTACTGCTACATGCATCGTACACTTCACGGAATAAATTCCCTATTTGATCCAGTAACTGCTTATACTGCTCTACCTGCACCATTAACGGTGCATATTTTGATGGCATCTTCCACCCAACATAAGCCAAAGCCTTTACAGACTCGGCATCACCCTCAATCAACTCATAAAGCATCAATGCAAACCTGGCGTATGGTGTGCTTGGTAGGTAAGCTAGGATGAAACTTTTCGCCTTTAAATTACTTAAGAGTTGCTTTAGTTCTTTATTCTCACTACTTTGACGGATTTTATCGCTCTTCAACTCATTCAAAGCCTCAGTATCGCCGGACGCAGCCTCAACAATTCTTTTACAAAGATTATTCCCGTTACACTCATTTAAGGCTTCATCCTTACTCTTATATACGCCGAATAAGAACTTTACAGCTGGCGCATAATCCTTATCAATATGAATATAGCTGTAATCACTAGGGATAGGGACGTATATTCTACGTTTTTCAAGAATCTCAATTAATTCCTTCGTTTCAACCTTAATTTCCTTAATCTCGAACAACCTCAGCATGAGCCTAGTTAATACGTTGCTCTCTATTTCTAAATTAAGGGCTTCCTTATTCTCCGTGAATAGCTTCTTTGCCTCACCTTGTTTGCCAATTGTCGCTAGGTAAGCTAGGTAGCTGTTTAGGATGCCGGTTGCGATGCCGAAGTACGGCGCCCCAGAACCAAGCCTACTCTCGACATCCCTCCATAAGCTCTCAAGCTCCCCAGCAACACTCTTATACTCATCGAGACTCTTAACCTCGAGGGTTCTGTTGCGGATTCGCCAATAACGATCAATGAGGCTCTCATCACCATCCTCCTCGAACTCCTTAAGCACGTCCATAACCACGTCCTCACCGCCCAACCTTGCAACCTCAACAGACCTAACTAGGGCGTTAAGCTTGTCCTTAACAACGAACATTTTGAACCCAAGAGGCTCCCTCAAGCCCTCGCCGTGAACCGTGATTTCAAACTCATACTTAGCGCTGTCGTCAAGCAGTAGGCATGCCCTGTAGGGCCTTTTCACCGGATCGTCTGGGCCGAGCCCTCCGTACTCGCTGTATACCTTAATCACGCATGTGTCACCCCACCAATCATATCCATAATCGAAGATCAATAACCTACTCCTCTGTCCAGGGCTTATCGAGGTTATGTGCGCATAATTCACATTTACCACTTGATTATCAGTCTTAAAGGTCGACCAATACGTGGTCTCGGGCAAGCCCCACGCCAGCGCCTCACCAATAACATGCGGGTTGGTCTCATTAACAAGCATACCCCTGTCTCCACATGCATCCCTTACGAGGAGGCCCTTCAAGTTATGTTCACGGTTACTCCCCCTAACCACGGCTATACTCACAACACCCTTGGCATCCCTAACAACCACCTTACCCTCGTTCTTAACTAGGGCTGATATGCGGCCACTACGGCAATCATCACTCCAACACTCAACACCAAGCTCATGATTGAGGGTTGTGGTTGATGAGTAGTACTTAGCTAGATCGCTCGCTCCTATTGTGAGCAGGGTTAGGGCTGAGCCTAGTATGGGGCCGAGTATTGTGTAATAATTCTGCGGTACTACCCTTTTAAATAGCAATAAAGGTATAACAATTATAGCAATAGCTCCAATCGAGGTCATAATCACGGACCCACGCGGTAAACCGCGCGGAGATAGCTTCCTCCTCTCCGCCACGGTCATTAATCATGAGGTTTTTATTTAAGGCTTGGGTTAATGCCCCAATGAGTTGGTCCAACATCGTCAGTGCCGTTGTGGGCGGCCTTGTTGGCGGCCTAGCCGGTTACATCATTAGTGTTGTGCCCAAGCCGGGCTTTAGGTACATTGGCATAACCGGCAATACGCTCGGCGCCTCACCACCATATTCATCAATATCGACCCAGACACTCCAGTGTGGTGCTAGGTTTGAGGTTGCCTATCACTGGAGGCTTGGTGAGAGGTTTGTTGCGAGGAACTCTAGGGGTTGGTTGGCTATTTATGACAATAGTGGTAATAGGGTTCATAACTCACCAGGTGTTTGGGGTTGGAATTACGTGGTTGGTATGGACATCGTTGGTGAGGAGTCGCTGATTCTGTTCCACGTATACCCAGTAATAGGCAATCCAAACGACCCAGCACTCATTGTAGTACCAACACCAATGGCCCAGCTCGGGGCTTGGTCACCATACACATCATACCAATGCCTAGACTACAACAACTACCTAGCCAGGAACCCACAGCACCAACAACAATTCTCACAAGTATGCAGGATCAAGGCGAACCAAGACTTCACGCTTGAGGCCAGGGTGGCTTCGGAGAATGCCCATGGAACCAGGGTCAGGATGAGCCTAGGCGATGTGTTGGGCAAATGCTTCGAATCACTTAGAAGCGGTGGAAGGCCTGTGAGGTGAGGCTTGGTTCAAATCCTCGCATTCAACGCCACGCTTCCTTAATTCACCAACTATGTACTTAACGTGCTCCTCACCCCTAACTATCAGGATCTTATGTCCTTTTGATGAGTTCCTGCACTCTATTGATGAGTTTTGTGTCCCTTATGGTCATTGTTTTAAGTCTGAAAAGTTCGGGGATTGCGAGGATTGGCATTATGATGAATGCCACAGAGAGTGGCAGAAGTATGTACTTCAGAATGATGAATACCAAGGAGATTGGCGGAATAAACCATAGTATATGTTTCAGAAGGATTAAAATTACCGCACCAATAATTGAAAAAGCCCAAAACGGGTTCCTCCAGAGGATACCCGTGAAAGCCTCCCTATCTTTCTCGTAAATACTGAGCAAATCCTCATCAACTGTCTCGATCTTAATATGCCTATTCGTATTCCTACTCATATTATTAGCTAATTCGGCTACGTACTCTATGTCGCCCTTAAAATCGATGCCGTACCTCAACCTATAGTGGAGGTTCATGATCCTAACTGACAGACGAAGCGCCTTGAAGTAAATTAACAATATAATAACAACAATAATTGTTCTCCAATCCCTCCTAACCAACTCCCTCCAATTCCTCACGCTGAGGCCCTCGAGGAGGACGTAATCAACAACGCCGAGTACACGCTCAACAACATCCCTCCTGGGCATTTTCGCGTGGTTGGAGCCGTAGATGAAGCAATTGCTGCTCACAGTTCAATTAATGAGGATGAGCACTTTTAAACCAAAACCTGAGGCAGGATTTGTGTTAGACCAATAATGCACTCCTGGCAATATTCCACACGGACTCGATAATCCTAACGATTGTGAAGCCTGTTAGGCCGATCGCCGTGTCCAACTCGGGGCCTAACCCAATGCCCAGTAGGATGCCTAGGACAATGCTCACGGCAAAGGCGGTGATGGCGCTAGTGAATGCCGTGTAGAGGTCACTAGCGGCTTGCCCCAACTCAACAACCCAGCCTAGGGACCACATTATTGGGCCCGTGATGGGTACCCCCAAGTGTCCGTTCCACGGTGGCCCGCCAGGCACTAGGGCTAGGACGCATGTTTTGTTATACGCCATGGCGCTTATAATGACTTGAGTGTAATTAGTGGGAGCCGCAGCTGGTGGTTCCTCGAAGGTGCTAAGGGGCCGGACCAAGGCGCCGAGGTGCTTGTACAATTGGGTCAGGTTCTCGATTGGGTATAGGTGGCTTGGTTCAACACTTATTGAGCAATTACTCCAGTAACCACCAGCCCAGGCCCACAATGTAATGGACTCATTCCTAAGGACTAGTGTATTGTTTGGTAGGATAGTGAGGCTTGCGTTAAGCCCCAGCTGGTGCTCGCTAACAATCCTAAAAACCCCACATGAGCCGTTGCCGCACGTAATTGCCTGCCCAGGTGTTTCCACGCTTACGCCAACAATCGTGAATGGTGGTATATTAAATTCGCTGGGTACCGTGTAGTTAAGCCCGAGCCAGTCCCAAACCACTCCCGTGATTTTAAAGGGCTTGCACGCCCATGTTATGAATCCCGCGTGCCAGCCAAGGCTCAGACCGAGGAGGCTTGTGTTGGTGGTCATGTCCCAACCCTGGGTTGTATTAATGACCAACGGCTCGGGCCCACCCAGTACTTGGACGATGGTAAGCCCAGTCCCGAGGCAGGGTGGTTGGTGCGTGGGTAGGGCGTGGAACACGCCGACAAAGCCTGTTATGAAATAGCCTAGGATTGGTGTTGCGATAATGAGGCTTAGGCCAATTCCAAGTAGGGCTCCATTCACGGCACTCCTGGG
>Ga0208662_100368_pt1 | contig 17741 bp, 13 predicted proteins | sample OSPB_host_MetaG_FD_187136 | JGI IMG/M metagenome (GOLD analysis project Ga0208662, IMG submission 187136) | Hot spring microbial mat communities from Yellowstone National Park, Wyoming, USA - OSPB_host_MetaG (SPAdes) (version 2) | ecosystem: Environmental > Aquatic > Thermal springs > Hot... | reverse complement strand
ATCTTTCAGCTACATCATAGGAAACTGTGATACTTTCTAACGTTTCAGATAAAACCTTCCTTTCAGCCTTTTCTATTTTGGGATTTGGAATCCTGTAGGTTACAAAGATATCTTGTCCGATTATATATAATATTTTCCATTATTTGCATGTTTAAGAAAAATATTAATACAGAGGACAATTTAATTAACTTTTTCTTACATAAGATGAGCGTCTATCAACAATTGTTTAATTTTTTCAGTTTACAGCCAATTGTTATATCTCAAACTTTATGGTTAAATTTAACTTTCAATAGGCAATACGATTTTTTAACAAAATATTTATATATTGCTAAATTATAATATTTTTGTATGACAGAAATAGGACTAAATCTGCCTGAGCATCCAATTTTATGGTCAGGAGCAATATTCGATTGGTATGTCGAGTTAGCTCTAGAAGCTGAGAAAGCAACACTGGATCATGTATTGATCTCGGAACATCATGCTCTTGATCAATATATCCCAGATCCATTAACATGGGCAACTGCATTAGCTGTTGCTACAAAGCGAATTAAAGTTGGTACTCATGTTGTTTGTCTCCCCTTCGGAACTCATCCGCTCAGATTAGCAGGCCAAGCAGCTTGTGTAGATGTAATTTCGAAGGGAAGGTTAGTTTTTGAGGCTGGTGCTGGATATCAACCAGAGGAAGTTGAAATGTTCGGAATTCCGCTTAAAAGGAGATTCTCATATGTAGAGGAAAGTCTACAAATATTAACCAAAGCATTCGCAGGAGAAAAAGTGAACTTTAAAGGAAAATGGTTCACAGTTAAGAATTTCAGGCTTAGACCAATGCCTATTCAGAGACCGCTTTTAGTGTATTATGCTGGTTGGACAGTACCAGGCGGCATAAGAGCTGCCAGATTTGCAGACGGAATCTCTATAGCCCCTGCAGGCACACTCACTTTCTATAAGAAAGTATATGATGCATATGTTGAACAATGCAAGAAGCTTGGTAAGACACCTCATGTTCGCATTTCAAGGGAATGTTGGGTTGCTAAGGACAGGGAAACTGCAGATAAAGAATGTGGCAGAGACATCTTTTTCCCCACTTACAAGTTTTATTGGAAGGGTGGAGGAATATTTGATCTTCCTTCTAAGTTTTATCCGCCGCCTTCTAATGAAGAAGAACTTACTGTAGATATAATGGCTGAAGATCGCTGGATCTATGGTTCATATGATGAAGGTATAGCAATGATTGAAAGGATTATCAAGGAGTTCAAACCTGAAGCTATAGGATTAATTCCATGTACGTATGAGGGGCCGTCACTTGAGCTAATAAAAGATCAAATTAGGAGATGGACAGATAAAATTTTGCCATATGTTAAAGAACAATGGCCGGCTATTACTACTTATGCATAATAACCTAACATAACAACTGGAACTGCTTTAATATTAACTAACTGATCTAAACTTAATTACATGCCTTGAATTTTTGAAAATTCTTTAAATCCAAAATCATTTTTTGAAATAAGAAATAATTTCATTTTTTATTTTTTATTAACTTAATTGAGCCAATGAAATGATGGCTTAAATTATGAGATATGTTCTCTGCTTTTTTACAATTTTCAATTTATTTTTTAGTTTACTAACACTAGCATTGGAAATTAAAAGCTTACAATTTTGAGTATGCATTATTACTATAACTCTGAGTTATTTTATTATATATTATATATTTGTTTTTAATTAGCTTATTCTTAAATAAGATGCTTCTGCCAACAACCTTTTAATTTTTTTGCTACTACTCATTAACTCTCAAATTTTATATTTTAACTTCAGTTGTTTTTCCGTATTTAAAGGGTAAGGCATTTTTAAATAATAATATACTAAAGCTAAAAATAATTCCATTCATAATTACATAAAAATAATAAAAAAAATTCGGGGAAAAATTACATCTTTTAATAAAATAATTATATTTTATTAAAACAAATGATTACCTAAAAAGAGAGCTTACATACCTGAAAAATATGTGAGGAAAAGTATGAAATAGACCAAAAATAATCAGCTAGCAGAACTTCAGTTGCTTTTCCAAAAGTTCCGTAAATAAGCCAAATTAAAAAGCAAAGAAATCAATAAAATATGATATAAAAAAATAAAAGCTATAAATTACATACAAAAAAGATAAATTTATATATTTGAATGTGATTTATAATTTAACCATGAGTTTTAAATTTAACTTGGTAGTTGGCTTTTGAGACTACAGAAGTTCTATAGAGGGAGAAATTGACTATGCAAGCGGTTATGGTCAATTTGCAGTAGATTTTGAAGAAAAAATAAATATGGAAAAGCTAAGAAAAGGCAGATTGTAGCGGACTAGGAAAAATTGTTTAAGAAGCTGGATTAGGTGCTTTCCAGCATTGGATGAAAAATATATATACACCAACTTAAATAATTATGAATAATTGATAATAAGCTTTTATTAGAGTTTGATTAAAAGCTAAATAAAATTAAAGCGCTTATTCTAGGTAAATGCAACCAATGAGCAGTCTAAAGTCTTTCTGCGGAAGCAATCGTAGAAATTATAACTAGAAGGGACAGGTATAGCAACTTAATAAAAGCAAGTGATCCAATATTTCAAGGCACTGCTGAATTTAAAAAAGATATAATCCTACTGTCAAGAATAATGTTCTATTAAGAATAATGTTTCTTGGAGAAGAAACAATTATGGTTATCGTTTCGTCTTTTTATAATATGTGCATCCAGAAATATGGATAAGACTTGTATTGTTTTCAATATCATCTTTTATTTATGTCTTAGGAGAAATTATGAACTGAAGAATTCGCATGTAATGAAGAAAACAATATTCTTCTTTAAATATAATGTTAGGAATCGAAGCTAATTTTATTTATTTAAAATATTGAGGTAAGAATAAAAGTTTTATTTAATTATAACTACGATAAATTACATGTAATGTAGATGACTAATCAAACATTAAAAATATCTATACCAAGAATTTTTTACCTAAACTATTATTAAAATATCCACATTTTTTTATTATATTCATAAAACTAATTGGATTGCTAATATAGAAATATTTAAATATGATAAAGCTATTAAAATTGTGAAAAGGAGGTATGATCTGGAAAAAATCTGCGCTTAGTATATTAATATTGCTCGGCTTTGTAACACAATTCTTCATGGGACCTGTGCTGGTGTGGAATATATGGGTCTTATCAATAGAAGCCACTTTCAATTGTAGTAGAACAGAGGCATCGTTACCCTTCTTTCTCGTAACCTTGCTTTTGAGCTTTGCTGGAGTGTTCATAGGCTTCATCGTTAGGAAGCTTGGAACGCATAAATCTTTATCTCTAAGCCTTCTACTCATGGGAATAGGACTAATCTTAGCTTCCTATTCAAGATCGTTTCAGGAAATTGCAATTTTCTTCGGCTTGATATACGGAGCAGGAGTGTCAATTGGCAGCCTTAGTTCCTTAACACTTGGGTCTATGCTTCCTAAGAGGAGAGGAACAGTGACAGGCATAATAGCGGCAGGAGTTACCATCGGCATGATATCTATGGTTGGACTTCATGAAATTATCAATAACTGGAGGGCCGAGTTTTTAACCGTAGGGATCTTTACGCTGACTGCAGGCATAACAGCTATACTGTATAGCCGAAGCTCTTACGGTAAGTATGGAGAAGAGCTTATATCGAGCAAAGATAGTACGCAAAGATCTATCGAAGTAAAGCCGATTCAAATATTGAGGAAACCATCATTCTACATGTTATGGCTTTCCTATGCGGTTGCTTTTCCGTTCGGCTTGTTCGCTAGTGCCAATCTTGCACCACTGATAGCCAAAACTATGGCTAATTCAACCTTCAATGTTGCTCTCTCAGTGATATTGCTGGCGTTATCTAATATGGCAGGACGTTTGATTACTGGACGCATGATAGACATGATAGGCTCATTGTGGATTTATGCACTATATATGCTGTCAATACTGGGAGGCCTAATCCTATTATTAACTTCCCTGCTCAATGATACTTTACAAGTCGTCCTCTTGGTTGTAGGAGCCATTGGAGCTGGTTTATCTTATGGAGGTTTCCTTGTATCCCTACCGCTAACTACGAGAAGATTCTTCGGCCGAGAATTCTTGTTCGTTAACTACGGAATTCTCTTTACAAGCTTTGGTTTTGCGAGTCTCCTAGGTTCGATAATCGCTGGATACGATTACGATATCACAAAGAGCTATAGCATGGTGCTGATCCTATACATAATTCTAAGTGTTGCTGGTACAATGTTCTTCAAGCTGGCTTTTTCTCTTTTAGACCGTCATGAAGATCGAAAAAGATGATGAAAAATAAAATTGTTTAAATTAAGCTTTCAAAAGAGCTACAAATAATAGCTTAAGATTAGCAAGAATTATTGATAAAAACATAAGAAGAAAATTACTGTTAATTTCATAGTCCAGAAAAAGAATATGCTAAGCAAGTATTTTGGAATTTTAAAAATTGAAAATGCGAAAGAGGGAGAAATATGGTTTCAAATTTTCATTTGGCCAGCATACGCTGGTTTATTAAAGTTGAAAATCAATTCCGAGTTTTAGAATGTATTATTAATATAAATGAAAACAGGTAAGGAATATATTTACAATTTATTGTATTAGGAAACGTATAATAATAAATATACTAATTGTTGTTGTAGCTCTCTTGATATCCTTACTTTAGGAAGAGAGCGTATGATTAGAAAAATTTTGTTTTGCTTTAATTTTTAAACATATATTGCTCTTTTTGAAATCATATGAATTAAACATAGGCTTTTCTAAGAGACCCGATCTTTCCTCTTTTCCTGATCTTGCTTTCTAAATCTTGTCACATTCTGGATTATGCGCATTCCACATACCAGAAATCAAGATTAAGCTTTTTTGAAGTCTCGCAAACTGTATTTAAAAAAGTGTTATGGTTTAGGCATCTTTCTAATTTAATTCTTTGGATTATTCGGTCTATTATGAGCTTAAGTTTTTTTAAATTTTCTAAGTTAAGCTTTTCTTTGCAAGGGATTAATCGTTAACAGAAATGTTACATAAAAAAATATCCAAAAGGAAATCTAATAAAAATATTATGGAATTTTTTATATAATAGGACTGCTAAGCTAGTGATAGAGGACGAAGGTCAACAGTGGTATCTCCTATTAAAAAAATTGACAAATAGGTGTTATTAAGCTTAAATTGAGAAATTAAGTTACGAAGATTAATGTTTAAAACGGTAGATTTTCGTATTAAATGTATTGAAAAATGTAGGTAAAGATGTAAAAATTTTCATTGTAATTCTTAGATGGTTGAATTCATGCATGATACTATAAATGTGGATAATAAAGAGATTAAGAAGAACTGAAGAACATACATTCTAGTTATGGAGTACTTTGATATACATCGAAGGCGAATGTAATCGTATTCATATTCTAAACATAGGCAATTACGAGTTTTTCTACAAACAACTAGAATTTAAAAATATGAAAAATTTAAGGCTTAGATATAATAGGAGGCTAACTCAACAGAAAATTTTCCTTAGCTCCATATCCTAATATAATAAAATATGTAAATAATTTAAAAAATTGATTAGATTTAAAACTTTTAATAAAGTGGAAGTTCAGTTATTTCATCAGCAGGCCAACCACTAATTACCTCATATCCAGTTTCTGTTATTATTATCATATCTTCGATTCTTATTCCAAACCTGTTATCAGGCGTCCCATCTACGGTTTCTAAAGCTATTGTCATACCAGCTTCAAGTTTCTGTGGCCATTTTAGAGATGTTGGTCTCCAGAAGAAAGGTGGTTCATAAAGTGTTAATCCTATACTATGTCCCATGTTATTAAAGAATGTTGATAGAAGTTTTTTCTCGTCTGTTATGTATGGAGGTCTCTTAGACCATAATTCTATTTCATCAGGCCATTTTTCCACAACTTCTTTGGTTGTTATGCCTGGTTTTAAAACTTTTTCTGCTTCTTTTAACCATGTGATAACTCTTTCGTATGTTTCCTTAACTTCCTTTGATGCGGGACCTATGCTGAATGTTCTATAGTAACATGATCTATAGCCGAAGCATCCAAAGTTAAAGAAGTCTGCATAGAGCACATCTCCTGGCCTAAGCTTTCTATCTGTATATATTCTGCTTGTATCCTTCGGCCACGTGTGTGGACCAGAGCATATATAACCCCCATCTACAGTTAAATCATGTTCTATTGCGTAACTAACAATATTCTTCCATATTTCACGCTCAGTAACCCCAGGTCTGGCAATACGTGCCATCAATGCAAAACAACCATCTATAGTATATGCTAACAACCTTATTAGTTGCTGTTCTTCTGGTGTTTTAATCATCCTTGCTTCAAGTAAGGCTTCCCCACCAATAGGATTTACCTTTAACCCGCGTTTTTCTAACGCATGTACCACATGCGGAGTATTTGAATCAATTCCAACCACTTCTTTATCGAGCTTAAGTTCCTTTAACTTTTCATATATTTGGTCAGCAAACATGCTTGTTAAATATTCTCGTGCTTCATGTGCGCTACTCCACCATGGTCCTCCAAATGGAGGAATGGAATACTCTACCTCTACATTTTTTACGAGATTTTTAAGATGGAACGCGCCATCACAGTCATGGAAAAATATAGGCGTTCCTTCGTAAGGAAGTAACGCATAAACATTGCCACCTATTCCAATAGCCGTTCCAGCCATGGGTTGAATGTTAGTAACATATTCTATGTTAGCAGTGGTAAGACAAAGAACAGAACCCAGATTATATTTTTTCATAGCATCTCTTGCTCTTTTAAGCTTATCTTTTAACATTCTATCATAGTCAATACTTGCAACAGGGGATATTGTAGTCCCATAATCGGCTTTATTAATAATTTTTGCGCTCATATTTCTGTGTTACAATTGCTTTCATAATATATAAAGTTTTTGTCGTAGAATCCTTTCTTGGCACACAATCTTTCCAAAGTTCAATAAATATTTGTAATAGATTCTCTGATGTGTGTTTTAAATGCAAAGATATCTTTGATATCATGACTCAATTATGAGATAAAGTTAATTGTTTGAAGGTTCAAACTATACCTTAAGCATCCTATGTTTTTTATTTATAATTATTTGACATATGATTTTTGATCTATTCATGTAGATTTCATTTAATTGAAATTTAAAGGTAAGTGCATAAAATTAATGTAGTATTTTAAAAAATCAACTTAGAAACATACTTGAACAACTTGAATCTAAAAGCAAAGGTCAAGAAGAATTAAAGAAAGCACTCAATCAGGTAATGTTCTAATAGGAATATTTGGCCTACGGGAAGAGTTAAGAATCTTTTCGTTATAACTTATTCTTTTTTAATAATTAACATAAGGAAAATATAAGCACATAATACTATCAAGACTTTAATAGGTATAGTAACTGGTAGGGAATAACATTATTCATGAATCGCGAACCATGATAAATATGTTTCTAAGCATCTAAGAGATATTCTTGTAGATTCCGTTTAAAAAATAGAAGAATCTAATTAAAGCTGGAAAACTGTTACTACCAGAAGCTAGTTTTCTAAGAAGAAGATATTCGATGGTTCCATAATTATTTAGATATGTCTAAAGTATTTCTGAAGTAACAATCGTAGATATCATAGTAAGAATGACAGGTATAGCAACTTAATAAAAGCAAGTGATCCAATATTTCAAGGCACTGCTGAATTTAAAAAAGATATAACCTTTATGATACATACACCCAGAAATGTAGATGAGAATTATATTGTTTTTAATATCATATTTATATTTATGTCTTAAGAGAAATGATGAACTAAAGAATTAGCATGTGATTAAAAAATAATTAATTTCTTCTTTAAATATAATGTTAAGAATTGAAGCTGATTTTATTTATTTTAAATAAATAAAAATAATAATAATAATTATGTAGTTATTTATTATTTGGTGCCAAATATATCTTCAGGCTTTACAATAAGAATTATGAAGAGCATTAAAAATACAACTATGGGACTTAAGAATGGTTGAATATAGCCAACGTATGAATATCATAGCCCAAAATTATACCTCCTACTAACGTCCCTGTCACACTGCCTATACCACCAGCTACTACAGTTGCAAAGGCATAAGTAGCATGTCACCAATCATGTAGGCAAATGGAACATATAAGGGAACATATAAAGATCCGCCTGTACCCGCTAAAGCTAAACTTAATGCAAACATTAAAAGAGTTGCGATTCTAGGATTATACCCATGGCTTGAAGATGTTCGTCATTATTTATAAATGCTACAATTATTTTACCTACTCATTCATTTCTGCGCCTCTTGAAATATTTACAATAAAAGTCTTTTATGTATTAGTTTTATTTTCTTCTCGTTAATTAATGATGCTATGTATTTTTTAGTTATGATTCTAAATTAAAATCATATTGGATTTTTTAATTAAAAACGTTTAAATCAACAAGTTCCACTTTAATTCTTTAGCTATTTCTTTGATGTAATAATCATAAACTATTCAACCATTCTTGCATCTCTCTAAAGTCTATCTATTCCTGGCACATTCTTTCAGTAAGAGGAACTTTTCTTACAAGTATAAGAATCAAGTACCTATTATTCTGCAATTACTCCTATGAATAATCGGGTACCAGCCTCAATTATGCTTCTTGCTCTTGCAACATTCAGTCTATATATATCAATGCTATGCCGAGCTTACAATACTTTAAAAATCGGAAAGCTACCGAATAAAATAAAGCAGTTTCATGCTTAATTTTATCATATTCTTTTTTACAATTGCAAAAAGTAAAGGACCAGATTAAGGCAACTACTTTAAGCTATAAACAAACAGAAGTTTACCTAACCATATAATGTAAAATACATGTAAGAAAGTAACATATAAAACTTTTTTTATGTATTATTAGGAAATATAATTAAAGTTACAAACTTACAGTAGATTGCAGGATTGCCATTCTGTAATATCACTTTTGGTTAAATCTTCTATATTATAATCTTTCTAAAACTTAATCAAATAATGCTTTATTTTGTATATATCTTAATAATGTAATAGGCTAAAACTTACTTAGAATCCATGTTAAATTATTGCTCGTAAGATTATTATTGTATGCTAGAAATACTCGTTTTTAAATTTGGTGAAAAAATGAAATAAAGATTATTCACCACAAAAGCCTCCAAGTGGTTGGATACTCATATCGTCCTCATATGATATTATACAGATAAATTCAAAATCCTCGTCATATTCGTTTTCTAGCGCATGAGGAATATTAGAATTTATGAACACGAAATCACCACTTTGTACTTCCCTAATTTGATTATTCACACAAACTTTACCTTTCCCTTTTAATATTACTAATGTCTCAGTGTACTTATGTTTATGATAGGTTACCATACCGTTAGGCTTAATAATGAAATGCCTTACAGCATATTTCTCATTACCATGTTCTTTGCTAACTAGCCATTGGACGTGTGTATCTATACATCCTCTAATTGTCTGAAATGGCTTTACCTCTACATCTTTAAAGTTTCCAAAACAGTAATCCATAATTTTTTATTACTCTAATTTACTTAATAATTTTTTCTTAACGTCATATTGCTAGAATAGTGATAATAAGCTATAAAAATGCTAGATTAGCGAGTACAATAATTCGGTAATATTTCAAAGCCTTTTCGATAATTTTTACATAAGCGACTATATTACATTTACATCTCTTACAAGTACAGCTGTTATTTACATAAATTAAATTTGCAACAATTGTCATAGTATATTATTTAAACCTTTTTTCTTTAACTAAAGATAGAGATTATGTTACCAAAATTCAGCTTTAGTAATGCACATTATCCTAATGTATAAAAAATTGAAGCTAATGGTATAAGTCCTATTTAATTATAACATATAATTTTTATCACAGTATAAATAACTAATCAAACTTTATAATACTTCTACCAAGAATTTTTCCTGCTCTAAAATCATTGATTACAACATTCACATTTTCTAATTTATATTCACTTGTTACAGTTGGTACTATTAAATTTTTCTTAGCTAGTTGAAGTATTTCATATGCCTCCCATTTTGATGCGCCTCTAGAACCTTCGAATACTATTTCACCATATATAATCTTAATTGGCGGTATGCTTAAGCTTTTTGCAATAGCCTAGAAGTATTATTCTCCCACCCCTTCTAATCATATACATTCCTAAACTTGCAGTATTGTTACTTCCAACTATATCTATTACAGCGTTTACATAGCCAATATCTAAATTTTTCTTTAAAACATTCCCAACATCGTTGTATCGTATATTTAAAGTTTAATATGTAATCTGCACCAAGTTTCTTAACATATGTAAGTTTTTCATCAAGCATGTCTATAGCAAGAACTTGTGCTCCAAACGCTTTAGCTATTGTATTGCCATGCCACCTAAACCACCAATACCATTAATAGCTATGATAGATCCTGGAATGGGCTTGTCTTCCTAAGTGCTCTATAAGTGGTAGCACTCGCATCAATCAATATTGCAACATTAAAATCCAGTTGCTTAGGTAAGGTATGAGATTCTTGATTGATACTTTGATATATTCAGCATAATCTCCCCATTCCTCGAAACCTATTCTTTTAAAGTATAAGCATAGGTTATCTTCTTCTCTTAAACAGTAGCTACAATTACTGCACGTTATATAAAAATAAACTAAAACCCTTCCTTCGGTTTCTTGAAGTTAATAGTATAATTGAATAATTTGATCTTCGTCATATTAAGAACAAAATTGTTTCAGAACTTTCTCTCGGTTTAACTTCAGCTACAATATCTCCATCTTTTAAAGGATGTTTAACAAGAAAGTCAAAATTACATTTTTTTCTCTGCAGAAACAAGCTGAAATGTACGTACTAATCCTATAGTTACTCTTTCTTCTGGAGAACTATCCTCTATAGCATGACCGTCAAGATAAATTTTACCTCTATCAGTTTTTAAATAGCCTGTTAAAAGATTTATTAAAGTAGTTTTTCCAGCCCATTTGGTCCCATTAATCCTATGATTCTCTCATTAGTATTTGGCAATCTAAAAGATATTCCATCTACAGCCTTTATTCCTCCAAAATATTTAGTTAGAGTATGTACCTCAAGCATTTGTTTTCACGAAAAATTTGTTAAGCATAATTTAAAAGAAAAAACATAATTTATTTTAAAAATTTAGTTATTTATAGCCTAATAGTGCTGGTGGTGGTAATACTTCTTCGCCTCCAATGACACCTGTAATACGCAGATAGTCATAGATATAAGTTTTTTCTTTGGGTCCTTTGCCGATACCAAAGAAGAAGTAATATTTCCATACTGCTTAAACCTATTTCCGTATATCTCACCGGACCCCTTGGTGTCATTATTTCGCCTATTTCTAATACAGCTTTGTAAAATTCTTCAGGTTTGATATTTTCTATTTTGCCCAATTTTTCAAATACTTTAACCATAGTTGTTACCATAACATAACTTGTACTCGTATATGGATCTGGCGGTTCGCCAGCCTCTCGTATAACTCTATCTGTGAATGCACGCGTTAAGCGAAATGTTTCGTCATCTACAAGTCCTGCTGGAAGATCATGGTAAGAGGATATTACAGCGTATACACCCTTTAGCGCCTCAGGAGGTACACCTTTTAACCATAAATGTGATGTAAATATTTCGATTTTGGTCACCTCATGTAGACCTAATTCGCGTGCTTGTTTTAAGAATGTAGGTTGGTCTCCCACAACAGCTGATGTTATTAGAGCGTCTGGTTTTGCAGCTATAACCATGGTGATAAATGGTGTAAAATCAGGTGTGCCTGCTGCATATTCATTATATCCAGCCTCTTCTCCTCAATATTTTTTCACAGCTTCTCTAGCACCATCTTTAATCTCCCAACCTAATGCATAGCTGGCTATATGTAATATATTCTTTTAGCTCCGAGTTCTTTAATTGCAAAGTAAGCCATAGCATAGCCTGCACTCCATTGTACACCCATCGAAACAAAGCTCCAAAGGGGTCTATTCTCCTTCTTAACGGCTTCCACTGCTGTAAAAGGTGAAGGCCAGAAGGGTTGCTCCTGCACTTAAGCTTTCTTTCATTAAAGCAAATGCTCCACCTACATGACATGTTCCTACAGCTGCATTTATTTTTTCAACTTCAACAAGCTCCCTAAAACTTCTTAGCTGAACCTCAGGAGTAGATTCTCCATCCCTAATAATAAGTTTTATTGGGGTACTTCCCCAAAGTCCTCCTTTATCATTTATATCTTTTACTGCAAGCTTAATACCTATTTCCTCCGCTTTTGCACATGCAGCTAACCACCTGTGTAATCAAGTACTGCGCCAAACCTGAATTCAGCCGGTCGCTGTGGGCCTCGAGGTGCAAATTGGAAGTAATATATTAAAGCTCCTGCGATTACAATAACCGCAATTACTACAGCGATAATTATAATCTTTGTCGGGACAGGATTCAATTTCTTAGCCATGTTTACTACACCTCTTCCTTAAATAATAAGTAGTTCCAGAATATCCGATCGTTGCTATATAGACTTTTGCATTGATGTTATGCTAGGCCAAAAATATCCTTTTATTATTCCTATCGGCATGATTAATATTTATTTTTTTATATAAATTTAACTTTTATTTTGAACAATCTCGCTGAACATTCAAATAAAAAATTTAAATATAAATCGAAAATAGTATATATGATGGCTATTTTATATAAAAAGGATATAAGGGTTACAATATGTGGAGAGGAAGGAACGAATTATTTTAAATATCTCAAGAAAGAAAAGTTGCAGAGATTACAAGTTAAAATGAAGGGATATGGAATAGGTGCTTTATTATTGTATGAATCCGGAAATATACGTTATGCAACGGGAACACAATCTCTCCGCTTTTACCCAGCTATAGAAATGGTATAAGTACTTTTTTTAGTTAATTATGTATAAAAGTGATAAATGGTGGGTAAGCCCTTATAACTTTACAGAGAAGGTAAGGAGGCAGTTCAGATTCCCGGAAAAAATAATATTTCACGATGTGACTTTGAGGGATGGAGAACAAATGGCTGGAGTGGTATTCAATACAGATGATAAAATTTTAATAGCTAAATGGCTAGATGAAATTGGTGTTGATAGAATTGAGGCAGGCAATCCTGCTATTTCAGAATTAGAAAGAAAGAGCATAAAGGCTGTCGCAAACCTTGGACTTAATGCCAAGATTTTTTCGCTAGCACGTTCAATTAAGTCTGATGTTGATCTTGCACTTAGTTGCGATGTCTCAGGTATTCTTCTGTATTCTCCAGGTAGCGAGTTACAAATAAAACAAAAATTTGGCTGGACAATTGAGCGAGCAATTGAAGCACCTATAGAAGCAGCTCTTTATGCAAAATCTCATGGTCTATATGTCGCGTATACTCCTTATGATACAACCCGCTCTGATATAAGTTTACTTAAACTTATTATTCAAAAGGTTGTAGAGGAAGGCAAAGTTGATAGCATTGCAATTTTTGATACAGTTGGATGCATAAACCCGCAGGCAATGTTTCATTTTGTAAACAAAATACGGGAGTTCTGCAAAGTTCCTTTAGAAGTACATTGTCATAATGATTTTGGCTTAGCTGTCGCAAATACTTTAGCAGCTGTTGCAGCAGGTGTTGAAGTGGTTCATACATCTATGAATGGTATCGGTGAAAGGTGCGGTAACGCTGCATTAGAAGAAGTTGCTTTAGGATTAAAGCTGCTTTACGGTCTTGATGTTAAGTTGAAGTTTGAAAAATTCTATGAACTTTCAAGAATTGTTGAAGAAAGATCAGGAGTAAAAGTTTCGGTAACTAAACCAATTGTTGGAATCAATGCTTTTAGATTTGAAGCTGGACTTGTGGTAGATGGAATAATTAAATATCCGCTAACTTTGGAACCTATATTGCCAGAACTAGTTGGACAAAAGCACTCAGTTTTATTAGGAAAGAAAAGCGGGAAAGCTTCAATTCAATTTAAACTTAAAGAATTAGGTATTACTGCTACAGATGAAGAAATTAATAAAATCTTGGAAAAAGTAAAACGGGAAGGAGAAGAAAAGAAACGTCCTTTAACTGATGATGAATTTAAAAATATAGTAAAGGAGATTATTTTTCATGAAAAAAGTAATTTTAGCTGATCGTGAGACAGAAAAAATGGGAATTCCACGACTTTTACAAGGATACGCTGAGATAAAGCTTCCTGAAAACTACTATATGGCAGAAGATGAACTTGTTATTCATGTAAAAGATACCGATGCAATAATAACGGTTCTTGGTAAAATTTCTTCAAGAGTAATAGAGTTAGCAGAAAAGCTTAAGATCATAGCTGTTGCCGCAGCAGGTTATGACAATGTCGATGTTTCAGCAGCTACTAAAAAAGGGATTTTTGTTACAAGAGCAGCAACAGCAACTGTTGCATGTGTAGCTGAGCATGCTATCGCATTGATGATAATTCTTTCAAGGAAAATTCTTGAAGCTGTCAAACATGTTAGAGGAGGAAATTGGAATTTTAGAAACACTCCTCAAGCTATGGGAAGACAGCTTGCGGGAAAAACTATAGGAATAATAGGAATTGGTCGTGTTGGAACTGAGCTTGCTAAAAAAGCTATATGTTTAGGCATGAAGATTCTAGCATACGATCCTTATGTAACTCAAACTCCCATTAAAGATGTTAAACTTACAAGTCTTGAACAATTACTTAAGCAATCAGATTATGTTTGTGTGACAGCTGCTCTAACAAAAGAAACGTGGCATATGATAGGTGAGAAAGAGCTTCGTATGATGAAAAAAAGTGCCTTTTTAATCAATGTAGCTCGAGGAGGTATAGTTGATGAAACAGCTTTATATAATGCTCTTCGGAATAAATGGATCGCTGGTGCCGGTTTGGATGTACTAGAATCAGAACCTCCGAAAGATATAAGACTTTTAAAATTAAAAAACTGCATAGTAACACCGCATATTGCTGGATTGACAATTGAACGATATAGAGCATGTGGTTATGTAGCTGTAGAGGAAGTCAAAAGAGTTTTAAATGGCGGAATGCCCAGTTTGGAGAATCTGGTAAATCCAGAAGTTTTAAGCATAAAGAAGTGATAAAATGAGATTTGGAATCTTAACACTTAACTGGGAACCATTTTCTTATAATGTTAAGTTCTATGAAGAAATTGCAACTTATGCCGAGAAATTTGAATATGATTCATTCTTTGTTACAGATCACTATTTGAGACCTTTTCTAGAAGTAGAGCCAAATACTATTAAGAGACACGCAACAATAGATGCATGGTCTCTCTTAGCATATATTGCTGCAAAAACTGAATTTATAAGAATAGGATCTTGTGTGACGCCATTACCAATGCGCAATCCAGCGATACTGGCAAAAATTGTTTCAACAATTGATAATTTATCTAACGGCAGAGTAATCTTTGGAGTAGGTGCAGGATATGAACGAAGAGAATTTGAGGCTTATGCTCATTGGGAAGCATCAAGTATTAGAGTACTAAAAGTTAAGGAAGCGATTATTTTAATGAAAAAGCTTTGGACAGAAGATATGGTGGATTTTGAAGGGAAATTTTTTAAAGTTAAAAGGGCTGCACTTGAACCTAAACCGGTGCAAAAGCCTCATCCGCCTATATGGGTTGGTGCAATGCATGAAAAAATGTTTCACATAACTGTTGAATTGGTTGATGGATGGATACCCGCAAGATCGCTAGGAGCAACTCCAGAATTTTATGCAGAAAATTCAAAAAGGATCCTTTTGCTTGCTGAAAAAATAGGAAGAAAAATAATGTTGGGTTTAATGGGATACATTACGGATGAGGGTTTTAGTACTCCGCTTCCTTCTTTAGCAACAATTAAAGATGTGGAGAAAGTGCTTGAACAATATAAAAACTTAGGTTGTGAGTATTTTATAGCAGTGTTCTTTCCTATAGAAAAATATATAACACTTATGAAGAAATTTCGACAGGAAATAATTCCATCATTTAGCTAAGAAGATAAAAGTTAATAGATTTCTGTACTTAAGTAGTTTTGAACTTATTAATTTTATGTCTCATAAAAGTGTTTTCTATACAGTTTTTAGTCTGATTTGATAACAGTTTATGATGTAAAATCATCGCCAACATTGATGTTCCGCAATTTTTATAAATCTATAATTAATGTAAATATTTCTGATACTAAGCTTGATGTTGTTAACATTTAATGATATAAACAAAACATTAACCTTCGACAATAGCGAAGCTTTAAATAATTATTAAAATTAAAACCAATAACTTTTAGCAATAGCAAGGATAGGTTTGCGGGGAATGATCTGCAAGAGATATAGATTCCACACTGTTGCATGCCGTTTACCTCATCTTAGAACTTGAAGCCATAAACTTTACTATAACACCAAAAACTGCTAATTTCTTTGGATTGGTAAGAATAACTACTTTCGCCTTAAACATCACTGACTAGTAACTTCTCACCAATTAATAAAGTTTCTTATTTATAAGTGCCTCTTCATATTTACTCGATTTTATCTTTAATGTTATATAAATTATAAAGCAGAAATAAACTTTGTGGTGAAAGCAAGGACTGTAATTTAAAGCGTGTACATACCATGCTAAATTGTTACATCTTACTTTCTAATCGCTATTATTTTTACTTGAGCTCTTCTATATCGTCATAAAATTCTTTTATATAATAATTTATACAAATCATTAGTAAATAGCCTTAGAAGAAAATTTGTATAATCTACGTTATAATTAGATTAAAAATTTGGGATTATGGATAAACGAAGGTTGATCTGAAAATTATACTATTATCTAAAATAATCGATGTTTTTTGCTTTTATAATCCCAATAATTAAATGTTCATAAATAAAAAATTTTTATTCTTTATATCGAGATTTTTGTATATTAACCATATGTTAAAATTGAATATCATGAACAAAATGAATTGTGAGTAGTATTAACGAATTTAGCTGAGAAAAAATATCAGCTCGTTTTGATCGTATCTAAATGGTTCAATGCAACTCATTAATGCTGTGATAAACATGCTGATCCAAATAAGATAGCTAATAATTTGTTGATTTAGAACCCAAAGAAAATAAGCTTATTATGATTTAAAGAGATATTCAAACAAATTTGCAAACCACTTAATGTTCATTGGGGTTGTAAAAAGCGATAGGGTTACAGCAATGACATCAAAGGATCCGAATTTCAGCGTGTTGTTGGTGTCTGGAAAGTAGGCTCTATTATGTTCAGCTTTTTACAGCTTTCGGTCCTCAAGCAACTTTAGATAGAGCCTCCAATGCGGAAGCTAAGGTAATTGCAGTTAGTCTAGAATACAGAGATATTATTAGTTAGATTCAACATAAGTTCATACACTAAAGCATGTCATATAGATTCGAACATTGAAGGAGAAAAATTAAATTATTAATAAATTTTCTTGTTTGCCCATTAAGTCGAGGAGTTATTCTGTCTTTGCTGAACTTTCTTTCATCTTTTTTACTTCTTCCATCAATATAGGAACACCCATTGTGCATGTATGAATGCCTAAGACACTTACCAATTCAAATACTTCCATTACTTCTTCCACCGTAGCTCCATACTTCAATGCGTTTTTTATATGTTGTCTTAGTCCAGGGGCATAAAGATGAGTAGTTGATGCATCTATTGCGATATATATTAGCTCTTTTATTTTAGGAGGCAAAACGCCTTTTTTCCAAG
>Ga0208662_100367_pt1 | contig 17777 bp, 18 predicted proteins | sample OSPB_host_MetaG_FD_187136 | JGI IMG/M metagenome (GOLD analysis project Ga0208662, IMG submission 187136) | Hot spring microbial mat communities from Yellowstone National Park, Wyoming, USA - OSPB_host_MetaG (SPAdes) (version 2) | ecosystem: Environmental > Aquatic > Thermal springs > Hot... | reverse complement strand
CTAAGAGGGTAGGTAAGTTTTATGAGGTTTAAATTAGCAGATATTAATCACTGGTGTTTGGACTTGTTAATATAGGATAAAGGCTGAATCCTTTTTCACGTTGATAGAAATCTTTTGTCTGTTTATAGCAAACTTTTCTTGATTATTAATGACCTCTCACGCCGATGTGGGAAAAAGGGTGGGAGACAGATATGTGAGCCTTATGCCGTTGGAGTCCCGTGACCTACGGGCTAAGTCCCTACACTCGATCATGGGTGAAATGAGAGCGTAGGGACAAACAGAAAGAGTGTGGACAACAATTTCATTCATTTGAAATTTGGTTAAAATTTCCTTAAAGTTGCATCATTTAAACTCTCTGATTCACAATAAAATTTTTGGACATGGTTAAAATTACAGCACTATATTTTATTAACTGATAAATCTTGTAATTAATTGAAAATAAATTTACACCTTATATAATTTATACTGAATTAACAAAATTGTTGCCCACACTCAACAGAAATTGAGATAATCATAAGTTTTTAGTCTCGATAATGTACGTAAAAGCTGTTTATAAAAATGTTTATATTATAGAATAGATAAATAAATATGTTATGTTATTAAAGATATAAACTAAATAAAATTTAATTCTAAGTTGATATAATATATAATTAGTTCTGACTCTTAGGAAATTAAATTCACTAGTAGATTTAATAAGTTTCTATCTGATAATAGCGATTTCGAATCAGCTATTAATTTTCAAAAACACTAACAATATTCAACTACTAGGCTAATCGAAAATACTGACATGTGATATTAGTTAGTACGTTTTATGTGAGGAGGTTAATACTACTAACTAAGGTTATCAATAAGATTGTAAACTGAGATTAAAGCATTAAAACCTTGAAATAATATAGAAATTGTGTTCTTCACTCTCTCTGACGTAATGCTGCTCTCTAGGAGGCTTAAGTTATTCCCTAGGGCAATTTCTGAGGAGTTAAGGGGATGGAAATGGGACGAACCACCTATATATCCTTCTTCAAATACGTTATTGAACGTCTCTGATTTAACTAATGGTTTTTGTGAGACTCAACGGTTTATTTATCTGAAGCATAAGGGTTATAAACCAGAGATTAAGGCTAAGATAGGTAATACAATACATCAAACTTACGTATATGCGATAGAGACCATAAAGAGGTTGATTTACGAGAATGAAAACATAGATGGGAGTAAATTAAAGACTTTAATGGGAGATGAATTCTATAATTTATTGAGAATTATCGAGGAAGGGAATATAGCTAAGGTTTTGTGGGATCACATAACCAATATATACTCAGCGGAATTAGATAAGATGAGGGGTAAATTGTTTTTAGCTAAGGATTCCTTAGTTGCCTCAGTTATTCCATTTTACGTAGAGTTTCCGATTGATGGCTCTCTAATAGGGTTGCAACATGCGATAAGGGCTGACGCATTCATACCTACCATACCCCTAATAGCAGAAATGAAGACTGGAGGATATAAAAAGGTACATGAACTGGCTTTAGTTGCATATGCTATGGCTTATGAGAGCCAATTTGAGATCCCAATTGATTTCGGTTATTTATGTTACGTTAATGTTGACGTTAATAGAGTTTTTAATAATTGCAGGATAATACCACTATCTGACTCACTTAGGACCGAGTTCTTAGAAATTAGGGATAGGGCTATAGAGAGTATAGATAAGGATTTAGACCCTGGACTACCTAAGAAGTGCGATAGTGAATGCCCTTTCTTGAAGATATGTAAGGGTAGTTAGAAGATTGAATTAAAAATCTATATTTAAATTGTTTTTATAAATTAATATAATTTTAATTTAAAAATTATTTTCTATCTAAAGATTAAGTCTACTTTACTAAGTCATTTGTATTCTAGATTTAAACACCTCGTATGCCTAGACATGAGATGGAAAATTAGTATATTATTATGTTTGTTAAGAAGAATAATTTTTTATTTTACGCCGGCGTAATAATTACGGAGGCGTAATAATGCTGTTTGACGTTAGGCCTAAAGAGGACAGGAAGGATTTATACGATAGGGATGAGGAAATAGAAGAGATAAAAGAAAGTGTAGAGAGGAAAGTGTGGATAGCAGTTTACGGCATGCGTAGGGTAGGGAAGACTAGCGTGGTTAACGTAGCAGTTAACGACCCTAAGTACCTTGTAATTAAGTTGAACCTAATGAGGATTTACAATCCTAAAAAGAAGAGGTATCCTAAGTCGTCCTTTATTTCACTGTTCTTAGAGAGCATAAATGAGGTTATAAAGAAGTACACTTTAGGAGGCAGGCTTACAAGACTTATTTCAAACATACTTGGGATTGATGAAAACTCCTTTATAGAGTTTAACTTAGTTAAGATAAGGCCTAGGCTTAAGAGATTTAGGGGTGATGACGTAAGTTCGGTAGTTAGGGAACTCGACTTATTAGCAGGTGATAATAAGAAGACCTTAATCCTCATATTTGATGAGGCACAAGAATTAATGAAAGTCAATGGGATCAATTTCTCATCAATATTCCACGACATCTACGACTACTGTAGGAACACTACTGTCGTGTTTACTGGGAGTAGTGCAGGTATCCTTGAAAACGTGTTGAAAAGTCTTGAATATGAAAAGCCCTTCTTCGGTAGATTTATAAGGAGGATAAGGATCGAGAAGTTTGATGAACGGCTCTCTAGGGACTTCTTGCTTAAAGGGTTTGAGGAAGAGGGAGTTAAGGTCACGGAGGACGTAATTGAAGAGGCGTTAAAGAGGTTTGACGGGATTCCAGGTTGGTTAACGTTTTTCGGTTCCGAGTATTCCTTTAGGGTGAGGCATGGGGAGAAGGTAGACGTTGAGAATATAGAAAAAATGGCCATAGAGGAGGTAAGGAAAGAGATTAGGGATTTCATACTGGGTACACAATCTCCAGAAAGGTACTCAGCCACGATAATAGCCCTTGATAGGTTAGGCGGAAAGGGGAGTGTAGCTGAGGTAACTAAGGTGGTAAACACGATATTGGAGGAAGTTCCCGAGCCCAGAATTTACGAGATTTTAAACAAGTTAGTTGACATGGGATTTATAGAAAAGGTGAATGGTGAGTACTCTCTACCTAAAGACGAACCTAACAGGAAGGGGTTAGTGTTAGCGTCAAAGGACGTTCTAGCAAGCCCTATCTAATCAATTTTCTGGAAATCTGAGGAGCAATGAGGCCGAGTGGTTATTAGTCATGATGAAGGCCTAACTTTAACGCCTAGATTTTATTTATATTTTAAGTCAATTGTTTAACTCAATGCCATTACAATCGTAAAATTAAAATCTATAACTATTTATATAAATATTATAGTAAATCTTCTAGATCAGATAAGGATATAAAGGTGAAATTATTAATGATGTTTTTCTTTTTAGAAAAATACTATAGTCTGTGCATTAGGTGAGATTAAGTCGCAGAAGTAACTTAAGCACTGTCCCTTATTATATACTCTCATAGCCTTATCCTTTAATTCTTCAAATCTTTTATTCATTTGAATGTATTCGTTCTGGTCTACTATTGAGGAAACTAGATGAGCACCCGCATCTCTTGCTGCTAAGACTGCTGCTGAGCTTATAGCCTTTCTTCCTCCAGTGAAGTCGAGATAATCTCCCGCTTTTAATACACTCCTAGTTTTTTCCCTAACTGAAATGAAATCTTTAGGGGACGTAATATCATCAAAGTCGAAGACTATTTCCTTTATAGAAGTTAGGTTGAGGCAGCAGTAAAGAATAGCTTTGAGAAAGTAGTATGCTTCATCAGTTCCTTTAGTTCGTAAAACTATTACCTCGTCGATATTAATTTCTGTAGGCTCAAAAGGTGCTACGTATTTCCCAGAGGTTAAATTCCTTATGGTTTCTGCAATACCACCTGGTGATTTGCCGAGAGTTGCGACTAATCTTACCATAAAAATAGTTTAATAAGAATAAATAAATAGCATTAGTTATGAGTTATTCGTTAATTATCACCTTAAAATTAAGACAAAAGCTCTATAAATGAAAACCCAATTAGTAGAACTGTATTGTAAAGTTAATTTTCAGTTAAGCGTTTAAAATTGGGGGTTAAACCATTAAATTTAATTAATTTATGTTTTTATACACCTATATTTCTACAACCCCGTATCCTATAGAGGTTTTAGCGCCTAATCCATAGAAGAGAGCTTTATTTATATTTTCTTTTTCAATTTTTTTCTTTGAAAATATTGTTAGATTAAATCCGACCCCTGGAGCTATAGCGGGAAATATTAGAGGAGTTGGATTAATTTTATGTTCTGAAAATTCGTTAACGTAATGTGGCGTAATAACCTGGGGTACTATTAGTCTAAATTTACATGAGACTGGAAAGGAGTCTAATATGATTAGGTCTTTTTCATCTAATAAATATCTATTTAGGACTCCTTTAATGGTAGTACTGGGAATGTAGGGTAGGTTAAAGATCGGATGCCAAGAAAGCCCAATGTTAATGGGCATATATGGATTGTGAGTGTGAACTAAAAGGGGTGTCTTAATGGTCATTATATATGTATTACTAACATATTTCTTTTTAGATAGAATCTCATTATAATAAGAAGAAACGATATTTACGTAAGTTGTAACATTATTTATTAAATCCTTAATTTTGTTACATTCAAATTCCTTATATAATTCAAGAGTTATATGTTTGCTTGCTTCCTCTATTGTTCTATCAGATTCGATGAACTCTATAAGCGTTTTAATCGCTAAACTTGTCATGTTTAAGGCCATATCCACTCTACCCTAAATGTATTATTTAAATCTTTTATGATGTTCTCTACAGCCCCTTTTATTGCTTGATTATCAATTTTTATTTCATGTTCTTTATGTTTTTGACCTTTATGGATTATCTTATCTGGGAAATCGTTAGATTGAAATATAGTTATTATTCCTATTTTTTCCATACCTTTAAATGGTAATCTATTATGATAAGTGAATATTACGGAGGACGCCCTTCTAATGTTATCATTTGTTATGAAACCGGTCTCTCGACCTCTGGGTAATCCCAAAATCCATGAGTCTTCAGCACTGATTTTTCTTCTAGACTTTAATACGAAGTTATGTAGCTTTACTGGATCACAATTCCTTATTATGCCTATTTGTGCTGTTCTCTTATTAAGAGTCGGAAAAGGCGGTAATTCTAATTTAGTTTTAGTTATTTTAGGCTTTAGATTGCTCTGAATAAATTCTTTAATTTCATCGTAAGTTTTTTCTATGAAGTCTCCTAGTGTTTGTTCGGTTATCTTAAAGTTTACAACTCTTGTTATATCGATGCTGCCTAAAACCTTTCTACTTCCTTTACCTATACCGCTTAACATGAGTGAAAGCATTGTTATCCTATCAACTAATGAGTTATCGTTAATTAGAATTATTTCAAACTCTCCGTCTATCATATATTCTCTTACTTTTGCTTCTTTGTTCTCTCTTCTTCCTATACTGAGGAGTTCTAGCCTGTGATAAACGTTTATATCCTTGCTGTTAATATCTGGTTGTTTTAACGTAAATGTCCTAATTATTACCCTCGAAGGTCCTAATTTAGAACCCAATCCTATCTGGTAAAGGAATCTTTCTATTATTTCTATGTTTAACATGCCCATATCTAATAGAATACCACCTATTATGGCTCTAGCCCACCACTTTACAATTCCTTTAATAGAGGATGGTTTTAAGAACCATAACTCATCTAAGATATGAGATTCATAAGAACCTATGTGTGTAGGAGTCACCATTGTTACATATAATATCAAGAACTTCACCTCACTTAATCATTGCCTCTGCTAGTAGCTTAATAATCTTAGCCCCCTCATAAGCTATTTTAGTAAACGTTAGATCATTTTCCTTTAGTAATTTAAGTAATTCGTCCTTATCCTGTAATGTATTATGAGGAATTAGTTCTAGTTTATAGAGTAAGCAAACTAAGTAGTCTGCGTATAATGCATAAGATATCTCTTCTGGTTTAACATCTTCCTTATTAACTATAACCGAATCTAACGAAATTTCACATACATGTGATAACAGGGAGAAAGTCAAACCTTTAGACCTAGCAGATGCATAAAGAAAGGTGTAATAAATTCCGTTATAATATATGTTTGTTAATAATGTTCTACATCTTTCTCTGAAGGATTTATTTATATCGTTGTTATTAAAAGAGAGAATAGATTTGATAATTTCATGAGAGAAGCTTACGATTGCGTCATTTAACATATAATTTCACCAGACTTTTACCTAAACTTTCCTTTCCACCAATTATCATACTCTTACTGTTAATAGTTTCCTTAACTGTTTCGCAACTACTCTTACATATTATACCACTAACGAATATTGTAAACATTGGGACAAACTCTTCAGTCCAAGGACCTTCTTCAACACTTTTTTCATTTTCTTTTAGCTTAATTCTATGCTGGATTATCAGACTTCTATTAATAACATCCCTTACAATATTATCGTCAACAACAAATACTGAAGTCTTCAGTAAGTCTTTTATTAACTCCTCTGGTAGGAGATTGAAAAGATTTTTCAGACTCTCCTCAACTTTAACTTTATCAAATAATATCTCATTTATATAAGCCTTATTGTTCTCGAAAATAATTGTTTTATCATTAGTAGCTAATGGAATAGGATTAATTGTTATAGGCGAGTTTTTATTAAGAATTTCGTTATAAATGGAATAGTATGTGAATAGGTGAGGAGAGGTTATATATATCCATATGCCATATAAAGTCCTAGCTGGGATTAGAAACAATCTTGCATCTAAGACTGAAATTTCGGATTCAGAAAACGATTTATCGCCCTTAATACCCAGCAGTTTTTTGAGATTTGGGAAATTATTTCCTAAAGATCCTCTTATACTTGACGACCATATAACTGGTATATCAAACTCATCTCTTTGAACGGGTATGTCGACATACTCATCTATCTGCCTACCTATACCAGCGTGTACTGGCGTTAATGAGTATATGAATAAAAATAAACTGTCCACATATTATATTGTATGAAATACTTAAAAATCTTTAAGATATGATAAGTAATATGACAGTAAAGATTGAGAAAATTATCGTTAAAGATTTTTTAGGGATAGAGTCTGCTGAGATAGAATTATCAAAGCCTATAATACTTTACGGTCCTAATGGAGGAGGCAAGAGTTCGATTATTAATGCTATACTTAAATTTTTAAAAGGCGAGCAAATAATATCTGATAGTGAAAAAAGAGGAGATGATGCAAAGTTAGAATTGTACTATAACAATAACGTAATCGAAATACCAAGTACACAATATCATAAAGGTATACTTAAGGATGTTAAGTATTGTCATATAACTGCATTTAATGTTGAATGTAATATTCAATTATTTCAATTATTAAATAACTGGTACTTCAACGCCGATACTATATTTATTACTGATCCTAAGTTGGGAGAAATCTTCCGTAAAATTTTACGGGATTACGTTTCAGATCCAGAACAAAAGATCGAGTTTGAGGACTTCTATTACGATAGTGTAAGGATTAATGAAAAGTGGATTCCATTTAAGAATTTAAGTTACGGTCAGAAAAGATTCCTTGCACTTAACCTCATAATGGAATTATTGAAGAGTAATTTAATAGACGTAGGATTAATAGAGGACTTTGACGCATCTTTGCACGTAGATTTTATTGTTAATTTTATAGAAAATTTTCCAAAAGATAAAAGTATCTTAATCGAAACACATTCGGCAATTGCATTAGTAAAGGCGTTCAAACAAGGATTTAATGTATATTATGTAGCTGGAGGTAAAGTAATGAAAATAAGCGATCTTAAAAGAGATGCTCCATTACTATCTAGGGAATTAGAGGTTGTAAACAAAATATGAGGTAATAAACGTGGTTGTTTACAAACTTGATTGTTATAAAGACTGCAATAGTGCTAACAACAATATACTCTGTAACGAAAATAATAATTTTTTAGCCTTAGCTAGGGATCCTGAATGGGGAGAGTGTCCAGACGTTGTTGAAGGAATTTGTAGTAGTAAAAGTATTAAGATGAACGAACTTACAGTTAAGTCTTGCAATAAAGGATCTATGGCCGATTGGTTTATTTTATATAAAACTAGGAGAGGAGTGATCAGTTTAATTATAGAATGTAAAATTAACTGGACTCCAAATATTAAAGAACTTCTGGATTCTAATTCAGACTTTATAAAACAACTAGCTGCAAAGACTATTATTAATTTATTATCGATATCAGAATTATGTATAGAGAAAAACATTACCAGAGTACGTTTTATACTAGTCCTTGGCAATGAATTACTAAATCGTATTAGAAAAGTTAAATTTAGGGATGGTTCAGAAAAGATAGAAGAGGAAATTTTAACAAGAATAAGACAAAAGATAAGTAACATAAATAATTTAAGCATAGAATTCGAATTATGTAAAGGTAATCAGCAAACTATAACATGTGATGATAATTTCAAATTAAATATACCGTGTTGTTAGGTGAGAGTATGATTTCAGTCGAGCCAATTGATAGGAAGGCTTTTTATAAAAAACTATCTAAACTAGGGTTTAAACTAGTTAAGAGATATAAAGATGGGAGTAAAGCCTACCAATCCGAGAAGTATTTCGTTATTTTGGATTATCCTACTAAGGATAATAGAGAATATTATGTATTTGAAGACTTAAAAGTAGTAGATAAAACAAGAGCGTTTTGGAAACCGGAGAAAATGGAGGAAATTTTCAATGTTAAAGATGATATAGAAATGCTTAAGAATATCATGGATACGGTAAAGCAAGCTCTTATTGCAGAGAATTCAAGAGTATCTGAAGTGGGTAGAAATGCTTATAATGCGTATAAGGATAAGAGAGAATTAACTATAGTTTACGTTTATAATAAGATTTATAGGGAAGATGTCGAGAAAAGTGAGATGTATAATCTAGTTAAGGCTTTAATATGTGAAATATTAACTGAGGATTATATTTATAAATACATAGAGTTTAATCTAATCCCTTGTAATATAAGCTCGTTAGAGAGAGAAGTTAGAGAGAATTATGTTTTAATTACAAATAAAGAAAATTTACTCAAGCTTTTTATTTAAGCAGACTTTCTTATCTTTTAGATAGATTTTCACAGTACCTACATTGTCTTTAGATAAGCCAGCATGAGCTATAAAGTTTCTCTTAAATTCGTCCCAGTGAAAAGGATCAAGTATGACTTCTTCTTTCAATCTATCGTTTTTATTCTGATAGGTTTCTTCATTAACCTTTTCAAAGTATTTGCCTATTTCACTCATATTTAATTGGTCTTTAAGTAAATCCGTATAGGGTGTAACTAGAATATTCTCTGCTAAAAAGTTAAGAGTATCGAATGTACAACATAACCACTGACCTTCATCCTCAGTTTCAATCTCGTTTAAAATTTTACTGAGTAATATTTCGAGTATTAAAGCTTTTTTTATATTATTCTCGGAAATTTTTGTTTTATAAGAAATGAAAATATTATTATCATTTTCCTTTTTAATTTTAAATTGTACATCTATATTTTTATCAAAAAGCTCCTTATCTGAGGATCTTTTAGAATAATATATAGCCCATGGAATAACTCCTATAGAAAAATAGGATATTGTCCTATACTTTTTAATTAGTGCTTTATAATTCGTGCTTGTTAATAATTCGTTCATTATTTCTGATTGAAGTAAAGAGAAGGATAAGTTTTCCATTATGTTGTCTTCCTTCTTAGCTATAATGATATCGCCTAGATTATATATGCTGGCTAAAACGTTTTCCGAGTTAACTATAGGTTCTTTAGAAACGGGAGAACTCCCATAAATACTTATGGATATTTTTTTAATTTCCTCTTTTCGTATAATCTTACTCATAACTAAAAGTGAGGTAGCAATTTTTACGCCGTTTATAAAACTAGGTATGTAGAAATTTAACCCATGAGTAACATCAACTACTATCTCTATCTCATTATATTTATTAGAATTGCTTCTCATTAAGATCTCATATAACCCTTTTATTATCATTGTCTCAATAACGTTAAGTATTTCCTCAGTATTTCTGAAATGAATCTTCGATTCTGTACCAGTTATTTGTTCATCAGGCTGTTTAAACATACTAAAGGATTTGTTACTAGTCTTATAATATGTAAGAGGACCTACTATATAAATGAATTCGGCATTATTAATAAGATTATTTAATAATAGATCGTAATCCTTATTTGCTTGCTCCTTAATCCACTGCTTAAGTCTTTTTTCTAGATCTTTAGAGCCCAATTCTAAACTATTATTTTTTTCGAGTTCTTTTCTGAATTTTTCGTCATTTAAAATTAAGGAGTAAGGCAATATAATAACTGGCTTAACGTTTTCTTCACCGCAAATTTTCCTATAAACTTCATAAAGAAGTGCAGTAGTAGATTTAGTAGGAGGCTTATCAACGTTAACTTTTTCCGTGCTGCTACACTCTATTTCGTTGTAATCTATATCTATATGATACCTCGTTTTCTTCCAATCCCCTACGTTGCCCCATAATGATACTATTATCACTCTTTTCATTAATCTTTATTAACTGACAGTGAAAATTAAAGTTAATGAGCCTTACAGTCCGCAATTACACTCTTCATCATTTTCTATTATATGTGCTTACTCCCTTAAAAACAGGTACGGGATTTGGAAAAGGAGAGATAAACAGAGCTATACAGAAGAACGCTTACGGTATTCCGATTATCTATTCAACTTCAATTAAAGGAGCACTTGCTGTAAAGGAAGGTAAAAATGAGGAAAAAATCGAATGTATTAATGATTTATACGTTAAAGTAAAGGGTATAAATAACCTCACGACTAGTGATGCGTTTCTCTTAACAGTGCCAACTTACGATAAAGAATACGGCATAGTCCACGTTACAAGTAAGTTCTTGCTTAAGAAATTTTACGAATTCCATAATGCACCTAAAGGATTAAATGAAATAGAAGAGCCTATAACTGATATAGAGAAAAATAGACTTATTTTTAAGAATAACATAATTGATGTGGAGACGCATAAGGAAGGACTAGTTAAGGAAATTAAGACAACACTTAACATATCTTCTAGCGAGCATATACTAATAATGCCAGATGAGAAATTTATCAACATTATTAACAGTATTATTATTAAACAGCCCAGAATAAGAATTGAAGAAAATGAGACCAGATTATGGTATGAGGAAATGCTTCCTAGCAGGAGTAAACTTCATTTCTATATCTACGCTGCTCAAGATATTTCATGTCTAGATGGTAAGATATTACAGATTGGGGGTAGAGAATCGACTGGAGGAGGTTTTGCAAAGGTGATTAAAATATGATCTATATAGTTGGAGTAGACTTTTCTCAAGTTCAATCGTATATCTCTAATTCAAGAAAACTTTCAGATATGTGGGCTGGAAGCTATATAGCTTCGTATCTCTCTTGGTGTTTGGCTAATAATATAATAGGACAACTAGAAGAACGAGTTAAATGCGGAAATATTTGTGAAAATTGTATTATAACTCCTACATTAGAAAACAATTTATTTCATATCATAAGAAAAAATGAAATAGATCAGGAGACTCGTAAAAGACTTAACGCTATTCTTGAGCTTCAGTATTTATATCCTATATTTCCCGCTAGACTAACGTTTATAACAGAATGTAAGGAAAAGAATGAACTTAAAAATGAAATATTAGATAAATTGCACGAGTGTTATAGGAAATTAATACTAAATAATGAATTAAAAAATTACATTCAACTGTTAGATAAATATAAGTTTACCTCACATACTCCCATAGAGCCTCACATCTCAGTAATCGAACTAGAAGAATATAGCTCTATAATAGACGTTTGCAAATTAATAAGTGGCCTTGAGAATCCTAAAAACAAAGATTTTCAAACGATATTATTTAAAAAATTGAAAAAACTTTCTGAGGAAATGCAAGTTAAGAAGTTGAAAGTTATAACGCCAGAGGCTTATCTAGATATAGATGAGTTAGTAAAAGATATAGATTCTGGTAAAATTCGTGTAAAAGATATCAGAGGTTATAAATATTGTGAGATGTGTAATAAGTTACCTGCAATTACCGAAGATAGTGAAGACTACTTATGTGGTTGGTGCCTGATAAAGAGAAAATATGGTGTATATATGTGGGAAAAATTAGGGGGATTTCCTTCTACCTCAGATATGGCATGGCTTGAATACAAAATCAATAAATCACTAGAGGTGGTACAAGAAGAAAGAAGTATTCCCATAAAAAAACTTCTTGAAATAATTTTTAAGGTAAATGAAATTAAACTGCCGAATTTTGCACTGTTTAAACTTGATGAGAAGGAAATAATGAGAAGGTATGTAGACTATCCTACATCTTATGCTATTATTAAAGCTGATATGGATTCTTTTGGAAAATTATTACTACTTGAGCCAGAATTCATCAAGTTTAAAGATGAAGATATACAAAAAGAGTATACGAAAAAATGGAAAGATCTTTTACCTCAAGGTGGAGATATAAAGAAAATTAAAGAAATTGAAAGAGAAATTAATGAACTAGTAATAGAAGATCTAGAGTCCATATTTAGGAATCATGCAATCCCTATATATATTGGAGGAGACGACTTATTAGCTATAGCCCCAGTCGAGAAGGCTTTAGAGTTGGCAATAAAACTTAGGAAAAACTTACTTAAATTCAAAACACTTAAATACAATGGACGATCAATTGGTATAATCCTAAGCCACTTTAAATATCCGTTAAGAATTTCTCTTGAAATTCTTGAAAGAGCTATAAAATACTTGAAGGAAGTGCTGGTCTACAAATTTGCGGATTTAGAAGTAATGAAGGATTCACTTATTGTAGTTAATAATGAAAGAGGCATTATTTCAGAAGCCATAATTCCGTTTAGATACATAATAGATCTCGATAGTCCAGAAAGAAATGAAGTAGGATCTCTTTTAGATGTAGCTCAGAAAATAATCTCGGGCATACGCAAAGGAATCTATAGTAGATCACTTATTTACGACTTAGGAGCTAGAAAGGAATTTTTTACCAGTCTCTCTAAAGTAAGTGAGAATGCAGTGAGTAAACTAATTATGAAAATTATGGAGGATAATAAAAAGAAGAAGGATATTTCGTGTTTAGAACAAGGTGACTATGAGACGATAGCTAAATTTAGCAAGATAAGAGTCGATGACAGAAGTGTGATAGAAGATTTCATAAAATTGTTAGGGTGGTTCTCATGATCGTTAGGATTACTCCACTTGAACCTATGTTCTTTAGAACATACGGCGAATTCACAAGTTACGGAATATCAGGGCCTCTACCGCGTATTACCACTTTTATAGGAATGGTAATGTGGAATCTTAATGTTCCTATAACTTCCAACGTCGATAACTGGATAGAGATGTATAATTATACAACCAATGAGGTTTTAGGGATAAAAGATGTTAAGGGACCAATTATAGAGATTGAGGAACTAGGATATCGATATGTACCTTTTCTGATTGAACGATCACTCTATTTGTTTAACATTAAAGAACTACCAGATGATCCGTTAAAAGAGAGTCTAAAAATTAAGGATAAACTATTAGATTACATCAACAAAATGATAATTTTAAACTTAGAAGTAGACAGACGAGTGTTAATTGAAAAACCAAAAAATTTGCCCGCGTCTGATATTCAAGATAAAGGTGTAAAGGAGCCTAACATATACACCGTTGTTATGACCTCTGACAATATCTTCCATAAGGAATATAAGGAATTTTACCGCATAAATTACGTATTTTACGTTAATAGTGAAAAAGAGGAAATTTTTAAAAAAATTGATGGAAAGGTAGTGCACTTTGGTGGCGAACGTAGACTTGCGAAAATAACGATTTCTGATGATAAACTTAAGAATTACGATAAAAAATATGCAGTTATACTTTCTCCAATATATTTACTTGATGGACAAAATATTTTAGAAATTTACAACTACTTAATAACAGGTAAAATAGTTATATTAAGTGCTGGTTTCAATCTTATTATTAATAGAAGGAATCCTATATATAGAGCAGTATCTGAAGGAAGTACAATCAAAAGAGATGAAATAGAGAAGATTAGAAAATTTGTATTTAATGGCTCATATTTATAATGTTTAGAATCTACCATCTTGATTATGAATTCAAAATCGTTTAGTAATTACTTTATATAAATGTTAAAGAACTACTTTAAATGTTATCTCATTGCTCATCTTTAATATTTCCATGTTTATATCATCTATTTCCCCTATTAACGTATATTGTGCAATTCCTAAGTCCTTAGTAAATATCCAAATTTCCCTACCCCTTACTGTTACAGCACCTTTAAATATTTTCGTATAACAATCCGTTTTCCTATATTCCATATTTGTATAACACACTATAGCGTATTCCCTATCCTTACTTACCTTAAATTTCCCCTTAAGGAAGTTTAGTGTTTCATCGTCTCTCTTATATACTTTAACCCTTATTTTAGTTATATTTGACTCCTTTACCTCAGCCACCTCCCTTAGCCATTCTTCGTCTGGTATAGGATCTCCTATTATCACCCTATCAACGAACTTAGATAGGTAATTCGCAGCATCAAAGGGGTTTGAGAATCTTAGTATTTCCAGTGTAGTCCTAAGGTTGAATTTAGGATTACTTATGAACGCTCCTATCTCTATTCCCCTTTCCTTAAATATCTCTGTTACCTCTTCAAAAACCTCTTTAGATATTGCCGAGTATAATAAGGGGTAGTAATTATGTGTAGCTTTAATTTTCTCTGGATCAGCGTTTTTAGTTATATAGTCTATCTCATTTACAGTTATCTCCATGGGGTTAAGTTCCACTATCATTTGCTTGCTCATGTCTACAATTTCTTCTTTTGAAAAACCGTAATCGGCTCTAACTCCCTTAAATCCAGCCTTCTTTATGTTTGAGAGATCTTTAGGGGACGAATTTAACACCTTTAGTATTTCTGGGTTTACGTCGACAAATGTGTAGTATTCCTCAGCCTCAGTTAGTATTTCCTTGGCTATTTGGAAGGCTTCGCCAACTGGCGTATTCCAGTGGGTTCCTGGTCCTATACCCATGAATATTTCCGTAAACCCGAACTCCTTAGCTTTTCTTATTAACCTTATTTGTTGGTCCTTTATCTCCTTCCATCCCGGAAAGACTGAGAAACCTATCTTCATTAAGTTTTAGTAGTGTGTGTTAACTTTTAAGCATATATTATTAAGCACTAAAAATGACTAAACTTAATTTTTAATTATAATATATCGTTTCATTATAAGTAAATTTACCCTATCATATTTTATTGCGCTTGGAGAGGAGAAAGAGTAAGAAGTCTCCTAATATTAACCCTATTCCTAACCCTAAACCTATTTGCTTATACCTTACAATATCTACTCTATATACGACTATCTTGATAAAGAAGGGGAAAGTAGCGTTTTTAGTAGTTACAATTTCACTGTAATGTATTACTTTTTCATATATGAAGATTCCCTTTGAGGTATTTACTGTAATGTTTACTTCTTTAGATAGGGTTATTGGATAAGTCTCGTTATATATGCTGAACTCCCAATATCCTGGTGTAAGAGTAATTGTAATTGGAGGCTTAATAATGAAAGAATTATCATGTGAAATTCTAACGTAAAGGGTTACGTTACTATCGTTTTCGTAAATTATTGCATATACATGGGCTGTTGGGGGTATATAGAGGGTATAGGGCTTAGTTACACTTACAGTAGACGTTATTGGAACATTTATCGAGAGTAGTGATAGGGTTATTAAGGCTATGCCTAAGGATAATGATATTCTACTTCTCACTTTTCACACCTCCATGTTCTTAAACTTAATGAATGATATTATAAGGAATGTTGAGCTTAGGAATAATTCTATTACAAGTCCAGTAATTACGTATGGTGTAGGTTTTTGAGTTATTGCTGAGTATAATAGGACTACGTAGGGGTTTGAAAATGAAGCAAATTTAACATAAGGGGATTTGTATATTATATCGTAATATACTACTATTCCACCGAAGATGAAAAGTATTCCTAATGCAAAACCCGAAATTAAGGTAACTATGCCAGGACTCTTAAAGGTAAGGGTTATTAATAATATCAAGTTCTCAGCAAAAAAGTAGCCTATCGTGTACGTTACTAACAAAATGGAGGGTACTGGTATTGAGGAAAGTAATATAAATACCTCAGTAGTAGAAATCCAGAAGAGATAGGGTAGTATTACATCTGAAAAATATATGAATAGGAATAATTTACTTCTCTTAATAGGCATAGTTAAGAAGGATATAATTGAGCCCCTATATATATGATCTCCAGTAACGAAAATAACGTTCCTTAAAGCTAAGGAGAAGGCAATTGTTTCACTAACGCTTATTAGAGGTATAAAGGAGAGTATTATTCCATAAGTTGAAAATAGACCTCTGGCGTAAAAGGCTGCTATGAATATATTTGAGATTAACATTGTCGGAATTACCAATTCAAGTGTTGGACTCCTATATCTCTCCTTGTAGATTACTTTAAATATTTGAAAACTTCTTGAAAGCCTCATCCAATGACGACCTCCTTATGCTTATTATTTCAATATCATTATCGTCTAGCCTATCTACTATCTCCCTTATCTTACCCCTAACCTTAATATAAGGACCGTCGATTACTCCTCCTATGACTCTTAGAGCCCTTTCTGGGTCATTTACCATTATATATATTTCCTCCTCTCCTGCCTCACTTAACGCCTCTCCTACCCTTCCAGAGAATGTTATCCTTCCATCGTTTATGAATATCACATCAGTTATTATCTTCTCAAGTTCCGAGAGTATATGAGATGATATGAAGAAAGTTACGCCTCTTCTATTTAATCTCTTAATGTGATCATAAAATTCTATTCTCGCATTTGGATCTAAGTTTGCAGTTGGTTCATCAGCTATTATGAGCTCTGGCTCCTTAATTAGCGAGGCTACTAATTGAACCCTTTGGGCTAAGCCCGAGGAGAGTTGCGAAAGTTTCTTCTTCAAATGGGGAGTTAGATTAAACTCCTCTATTAATGAGTTAACGTCTTTATTCCCGTATATTTTCCCCAAATCCTTTAAGTGCTCCTCTACTGTATTTTCTAAAGGGTAAATTAAGTCTGTGAATATTATGGAAGTCTTTTCAAGAACTTTTGGATTATCCCAAGGGTCTTGATTTAAGACTTTAACCTCACCCTTATCCTTCTTTAATAGCCCCGAGAGGATTTTTATTGTAGTAGTCTTTCCAGCACCATTAGGTCCTATGAAACCAGTTATGGAACCTTTTCTCACATCAAAGGAAATGCCCTTTAGAACTTCCTTACCGTTAAAGGCCTTCCTCAATTCCCTTACCGAAATCATTTACGACGTAGTAATATTATGCTTTTTTATATATATTATTTTCCATTATATTCTATTAATCTCTTGATTTAGCTAATTTTATATAGGCAAACTATCAGGGCAAGGTAACTATGGAAGGATTTTGCCTTGGTCTGAAATAAACCAAAGATCGTGTTCATAGGAAATTAAGTATTATATGCGCATATATATTATAGACTTTTTGCTAAATAATTAAATTCAAGATTTCTCAAAATCTATTATTCTATAGTTGCTAAGTTTGCTTGACAAAATGAACGGCAAGCCTCGCCCCTTCTAGGGGCGGGGTAAATGCTTAAAAACTCTGAATACTTTAAAGTACTGTGGAATATAAATCAACAAGACATGTGAAATACCTATGCAGCTATCACTT
>Ga0208662_100366_pt1 | contig 17893 bp, 14 predicted proteins | sample OSPB_host_MetaG_FD_187136 | JGI IMG/M metagenome (GOLD analysis project Ga0208662, IMG submission 187136) | Hot spring microbial mat communities from Yellowstone National Park, Wyoming, USA - OSPB_host_MetaG (SPAdes) (version 2) | ecosystem: Environmental > Aquatic > Thermal springs > Hot... | reverse complement strand
ATCCTTCGTCGCAACGCTTCATCCTCAACTAAAATCCTTAGAGACTCGTAAAGTTGTTTCACATCTCCTTGAGTAACAATGAAGTTATAAGAACCAACCATTTCAGAATAAGCACCAGAGTCACTAACGACTAACGGTAAACTGGAAGCCATTGCTTCTAATACTGCTATCGTATATTGTCCATCCTCCATAATCTTAATGCCAAACTTATAGAAATCCTTACCAGGCAAACAAAAGATGTCACATTGTCTGTAAATTTCCGGCAAATCCTTATAATGAATATAGCCCAGCAACTTCACTGGATACTTCTGAGCATAGTTGTGAGCTAACTGCCTCAGTGGTCCATCACCAACAAGCCACAATTCCACTTTTTCACCGTTATCGCATAGCATCTTAGTTGCCTTTAAAAGCTCGAGCAACCCTCGTCTCTCAGATAGAACGCTAACAAATAGTATTCTAACCGTATTACTAACGGGTCTATTCTTGTTAGGATGAAAACGGTCTAATTCAATTCCTTGGCGTAAAACTCTAACTTTATTCTCATCGGCTCCAATAGATAATAAATACTCTTTAGCTTTATTAGTTAAGGCTATTAAGAGGTCTGCATTCTTCATCACGTATTTAGTATAAAAGGACCATGGTGGAAGGCGTGAAGAGATATGTTTAGGTATGGTCTCGATCACAGAGACCGCAAGTGGTTTTTTAAGCTTTTTAGCAGCATTAGCACACTGATAACTAAACGGTGTATACAACTCAGCAGTATCTATGAAGTTCACGTCTTTTAAATGTTGTTCCAAACCAATTAACTCAGCCAAGAACGTCTTAACAATTTGAAGTCTTCTAACATTGACACGTACAAGCTCCACCCTCTTCAATCCTAACCATGACCAATCATTAAAGGAAACATTAGTCCCTATGTACTTAATCTTCTTGAAAGGGCTGTACTTTTCGTTAACGCTTATTCCTAAGGTATGACGACCAAAAGGTCTAACGATAGCCAGGGTCTTGTTTATTTCCATGAAAGAACTCTTGACTCATTAAGTAAGAATATATGAGAGTTAATAAGCTTTCAAGGTAAAGTAGTATGGAGGTCCTTTATCCCTCCTCAATAAAAAGAGATAGCATAATCCAGTGATATCTTAAGCTTAGGTCTTAAAGACATGCTGGCAAGCTATGAATGAACATTTTGTAACCCTTCAACTCTAATAGAAGAAATACCTCTTTATTTAACTAAATTTAGGTTCTTTGAATTTTATATGCTCAACTAGACTTCTGTCTTCTACACTTAATTTCTTTAAGGTACATATATATGCCGAGTCACAATCCGAGCCATAAATAATGGAGATTCACCAAGCGGTGCGTGAATTATCACCTTTCTTTTGGTAAATCTTTTAAGCTCTAAAATAATGTAGGTCGATTTTCTCTAAGCATGTGTTCAATAATATCTACGCATGAGAACAGTCAAATGACTTATCTCCGAATGGAAGGCAAGTATATTATATTCAACCGCTACGTCAATTTCTCTAGATGGTTTAATATCAAAAAGACATACGTTTGATGGCTTTATCCTAACGAAACTTAGAAACTCCTCTCTTCCACCAACTTCAAGTATTGACTAATTAGGCTTAACTTCCTTACTGGCACATGTATATCTCTACCAATAATCTATGGTATTGGGGAAGAGCATATTTCAATAGCGCCAAACTTATATGAATGAAGATGATAGACTTTACCTCTTACTCTTTCAATGATTTCAGCCATTTTCTTAAATACGTAAGTAAGAAGACGGCTCATTCCTATAAGTTTTTGCACGCCTTTATTATTTATGGCTAGGAATTTATTAGTGACGCCGAAGTTTCTTAATTTGGATGCGCAGTTCAGCAAATTTGTTATAAGTATACCGAGGCATTATTGCTAAAAGAAATAGTACTGATAGCGATACTATGCTAATAAGTATTCCAACGTTATATAAATGATTTAATGAATATTCGACAATAATTTTAATCACACCAGTTTGATTTATAAGGTATCCGTTCATAGTAGAAAGAACAGGAACAATAAATGCACCTTTAATATTGGTAGTCCATAGTGGATCATACTCACCAACTATGAGCACGAACATTCTAGAGGTATTTAAAGTTATAACATATTTGCCTGGAGCGGGCATTGAAAAACTTAAGATCTCAGCAGACTCACTAGGCTTTGGTAGACTTTCAATTGGAATGTAATTATTATTTAAGTTATAGCGATACAAGAATACCTCGGACTTTTCCGCTTTATCCAAATTAAAAGTCTGTTTAGGCTCGGAATAGTAGTACGTACGAAAGATTAAGCTGTAATTGCTTTTGTGCCAAGTTTTATTGTTCTCTGATGTAAGCATGTACCCCCCACTATATGTGAATGGCGTCCTAGGATAATAAAGTAGATAAGATTGACTAAAGTTTCCTGGTGAGCTAAAGACTATTGCATATGATTTTCCAACAGTTAAAGTGCAATTAAGTTTTATAAACGTAAATCCATATCCGACTTCTTCATGCGAAACTTTAGCCTCGCAAAGAACATCCGATAAAACAGGCCCTTCATCACCCATGGGTACTAGTTTAACAAGCAGATCTGGTTGAATGTATTGAGGCCACTTCCCAATCCAGATCTCAACACCAGCCAATCTCGGCTTAGTGGGAATGAAAGTTTGAGCTACTGATAAGTTTCCATAAACATTAACTGCATATAGATAGCTTATATTATAGTTCTGAGAAACCCATTCTTCTGGAACATTTTCTTGGTCAACCAGAACTGGAATTTCATAAAACTTTTTATCGATGTATACGATTAGCTTATCCTTTAAAAGAACTTGCAGGCAGTCACGTAACGCCTCAAGCCTACTCTTAGGAGCCAGCAACACAACGTTGACAGCATTAACGCCCTTAATATTTTTAAGAGTTATTACGTAATCCCCATTTGCAGTAACGTTAACGTTTTCAAGCTTAATCCATTTAAAGTAAGCTGAAGGAGAATAAGTGTTAATGAGTTCTGCTGACGTATTGCTGAATCTTACTTCTAATGAGCCACTTGTCGGTGACATCAAAATTCTTGCCCAGAGCTCATAATTCCCTTCTTTAAGACTAACAGGCATTACAAGAGTAGCTCCCTTCGTTGTAGAAAATGCGGCTGTTCCTCCAATGAGAATATCGCCATCCCATTCTACCCCATAGCCCTTCTCTATGCTTGGTCCATAAATATAATATAAGTATAGGTTTACCGCTGACGTTTCTGACCAACCCTCTGCCAAATAATTTGATGGATAAATAAAGTAGTTATCAGCTAATTGCAATAAAAGATCATTAATAGAACTGTGTTGCCCAATGAAAATGATATGCGTTGCATTAACCAATCTGAGGAGAGTTTGAGAAGATAATTGGTCACTAAATATTAGTGCATAGTTATTCAAATTTATACTATTTAAATCAGCCAAGGAGAAAAGAGTTTCATAGCCTCCTACCACAATGGCTATTGTTGAAGGTGCATTTACCCAGCCAGCTTTCTCTTCATTCTTGAATACATACATGAAGCCATTCTTATAAACCAGTTTTAGGTCGCTCTGGTGTAGTAAACTATTAAGTACTCTGGAATACTCATTTGGCATATCTATCGCAGGTTGAGGAGCAAGGTCATCGTGGAAAACAACATAATCTACGCCTAAATAGCTTAGAACTTTTCCTATATGACTAGACTTACCGAAAAGCAATTCCTGAAGATAAAGATAGTCTACCAGATCAGATCTCCAAAGAACAGGGGCTGGTATATTAGAAATTTCAAAAGGTGTCCCCTCATTACTTCCAGCCCATACGAAATTAATATGTCCATAATTGGTGGGGAGCCATAATACTCGATGAAAATCACTTCTTTCTTTCAACCATTGGTATATATCTATATATTCTTGTGGTAAGTGCACAGGCTTAAGAGTACCAGCCACATCACCGGTTATCGGATAAGCGCTTGCAATCCAGGGCGATATTACTATGATGATTAGGAAAACAGCTCCTAATCTTCTAAGTATCGATTTGGTTGGAAGTCGCTTATGTTTAATCTGTTTCGATAACATTACCTGGTCCACTGTAGTATATTTCATAGCAAGTCGCTTGTGTTTAATCCAAGATAGGATACCATACACGAAAGCACCAGCTAAAAAAGAATAGAAGTATATCGCGGTGTTCATCAATATAGATCCTTGTTTCATCAAAGACCAAAACGGTCCTCTTAAAAATATGCCGCTGTTCCATACGATGCCAGCTATACTGGCGAGGAAGCTTATGAATGGTTCATCTCTAATTATAAATGATAGAAGGATGCATAGGGGTATAGCATGGAGGAGAGTAATTCTGTATAATACCCTGTTTCTTCTATTGACAATCAATGATAAAAATGCAATTATTGGAATTAAAAGTGATAAAGCTTTTAACATAGGATCAATATGCGTCCAAAGCCATGCATAATCAAGGCTAAGCGTAAGAACATTGAGTGCAGTGTATCCTTGAGCAGGACCCCAAAAATTATAGAGTTCCTGAATACTAAATTGGGACTGTGTATATTGCTGTACAGTGTTCTCAGCTAATGACTTACTTAGTAGAAGTGGCAAAAACAGGAAGGCGAAAGTTGCTAAATACATACCTAGTACGAATAGAGCTCTTGTAAAATCTGACAATAATTGTCTCAAATTTCTGTATTTTAAGCTTCTATAAATGATGTATAAGAGAATAAACATCGCTGTAAGAAAGAGAATTGGGGGGTAAACTGTAACGAAGATTAGAGCAAATATTGTTAGAGCTGTATACCTAATAAACAAATGCCTGTTTGATGTTAATACCCTCATAAAACATACGAATGCTAGCGGAAATGCTGCAAATGGAAGAATATAGTTAGGTACGGCTATTGCTGTTATTACCATTCTAGTAAACATGTATGTCATTGAAGCTGTTACAGACGCACTATAAAAAACAAGTTTATCATTCTTTGGCAATAATACACGTACAGCAAAGTATATGAAAGAACCAGCTAATGCATAATTCATCATAAGCCATAATTTGATTGATAACTCGCTTGGGATACCAAGCCACGCAAAGATTACATTAAATATCAAAACCGGTAGCAACAGCGGTGATAAGTGCGCTTCCGTCATGTAATCCCAGCTAATTACGAAGCTTTGTAACCTATCGAGAATATAATACGATGGTATAAGGTCACCATGGAAGACAAAGCCTGGTACTAGCATCATCTTCCATAAAACCAAAAATGCCACAACCACCTGTAATACTATCCCTAAGAGAAAATCAGGTAGCAAGACTCTTAAGAAAAATAAAAGAATGCGTTTCATAATATACTGTTTAAAATTAGACAATCTCTTATAATTGAAGGAAGATTGTTTGATTTTACTAAGCTGTATGATCTATTCGAAATTACAATTTTGTCTTTTAAATTAAGTAAATTTTCAATTACATCGAAGCCTCTTGATTTTAAACTTCCTTGAAAAAAGTAAGCAAGCCTTGAAGAAGAACTTCTCAATTGAATCGAGGAAGATACAGCTTTTTCTTCTCAAGCAATGTTAACCAAATCAAAATAATCCAAATTCATGATATTCTAGAAATAAGATCAAGCCTTAAAAACTTATTGTTGCTAGTTTTCAAATTAAATTTATTATTTTTATATTCTCTTGTAAAGTGTTAAGTTACAGCTTTAACAATCAATTGACGCCCACGTTTCCCTAACTTGTAAGCATCAATACGTGATATTCGCAATACCAAATTCTCAAGCGGCATCACAGAATAATATAGAGGGGTAATTTTATTACCTACTAGTCGCTTTAAGATGAAGAGCCAAAAAATTATCCAATAACCCCCCAAATAACTTAATAACCCTCCAAATATTTTTAGATTTAAAACTTTAAAACCAGCTTTAGATAAAAGAGCTTTAACCTCAGCCACTTTAAAATGTTTGTGACCTGCTAGCCAACCATAATCTAGTAAGTTGATTAAAAATGAGGAAGAATAATGAGGAGTAGAGAGTACTAAAACCCCCCTATTTTTAAGTACTCTATGAGCCTCATTCAATGCTATGTTTACATTATTTAAACTTAGATGTTCTATCATTTCTAAACAAGTAACTTTCGTTATTACGCCTTTCCTTAACGGTAAAGCCGTAGCACTACCACATATAATGTGCGTATGCGTAGATCGTGAAGCATATTTAGCTCTTCGAAGAGCTTTCTGGTCTATGTCGATCAATACGTACATAGGTAGATTCGTTGATTGATATAAGGTTATGATTCGCCACAAAACTCCATCGCCACCTCCAATATCACATAAAATGTCTTTTTCGTTAGGTCGTAAAAAATTGATAGCAAGCTCATAGTGTAAAGGGATGTTCAAAGGTGTCTTCATTCTTAGATATAGAATTTTCGCCCTTACATAAGGATGTTGTGGCTGATTTTTAAATTGTTGTAAGCTTCACATTTTGGGTAGAAAATACTAACCGTCCTGAAAAGCACATCTAAAAAATCAACATTCATAAATGAAAAATCGGCCACAAAAATCTTATTTAAGAGCAAAAATCTTTATAACAAAGCATTCCCAACTTTAATGAGAATATATTTAAGTACAAAAAGTAACGAACTTTATAACCCATCCTGGAAAACTCAGTAGGCAACCATCCTGACTTATGACGTTGCCATTCGTTTTTATAATAGGGGGTTTTGAAGAAGCCGAGAGGTGTGCTAATTATTATTTGTTTTCTAGCAATCTCCTCCAGGGTTCCTATGAATTCTTTTCCATCAGATTTATTTAAATGTTCAATAATTTCCATGGCAAGCACCACATCGAAGGACTTTGCTCTAAATGGAAGATAACGAGCGTCAGCAAGAATTACCGCATCATAAAGGCCAGCGTTTTTAGAAATCTTAAGTTGCGAGAAATCTACATCAAAGCCCACTATGAATTTCCTTCCGAGATTGTTATACCTTTGGTCAATTTCTTGAAACCTTTTGATCACATTACCAGTGCCACAACCCGCATCTAAGATCAAGTTAGCATCATTTTTTCTTAAAACAGAATAAGCTTTAAAGACCGCGATGGGAATAATTCTGTAGAGTGCATACGAAGGCATTTTAAGAGCTATACCATAAAATACACCTAGGAATAAATAACGTATTTTATGAAAAAATCCTTCCATAATCTCCCTCTTCTCTAACAATTTTAATGATATGATTCCTCAGCATACTTCTAAAGTTCTCGAGTTCCTGTTGTCCAAGTTTGTTAAGGAACTGGTATAACCCTAAAATTTTCTTGTAGAGTTCTATAGGTTTTGGTTCAATTAGGAACTTTTCATCAAGTAGCTCAGGAATCCCGCCTCTCCTAGAACCTATTACAGGCGTACCGCACGCTAATGATTCCATCACTGTCCTGCCAAGTCCTTCTTCAAATAGGCTTGGAACCACAACGATATCCGCTGCGTTCAGGTATAATGGAACCTTATCGCCTGGTATAAAGCCCAGATAGTTAACATACTTTGATGACATAACCTCACTCCTTAAGGGGCCCTCACCCCCCACAAGAATTCTTAGATTCTTAATTGCTTTATTCAAGTCTCGCGCTATAGCGAGTAGTACTTTTATCCCTTTATCCCGAATTAAGCGACCTATGAAGAGCACTACAAACTCGGATGGTTCTAATCCAATAGACTTCTTTGCCTTCATCTTATTAATCATCTGAAACTTATCAAAATCAACCTGATATCTAGTGATGATTACTTTGCTCTTGGGTACTCCTATTGCTATCAGCTCATCGCGTATCCTATAGGATATGCAGCTAATTTTCCTAACAAAATAAGTAAATAGGACCCTAAGGATACCTTTCAAGAACCTATTTTTCCTGCTAAATAGGAATACATTATGTAATGTAATTACCACATCTGTTTTAACCCTGCACATTCGTAGGAGTAAAGATGTGAGGATTGCTACTGGTAAGAAAGATACGCTTTGTGCGTGAATGATCAATCTATCGCTATTACGCATCCCCTTTAAGTGTCTTAATAGTAGACAAGAAGCGCGGATAATTGCTAAAAAGATGCTGTAAGAGTCATAAAAAATGTTCAACATCCTCCCTATACGAGTTAGGGTGTAGGGAGGAATGAAGCGCCCAACGAGGATGCTGAACGTGCCATGCCGCTCAACGAACTCGCGATAGCGCCATCTACTCCTAGTTTTGCATTCGACATTCACATCCCAACCGCTGAGCTTATAATTCCATCCATAATAGCTTGGGTTTGCATATGCTGAAACATAAATTTTATCGAATAAGTGGCCTACCCTAGGAATTAAATCGAGTAGGAAGCGCGTAAAGCTTTCCTCTCCAGGTAGCACCTTTTGCGCTGTATAAAAAGTTGTTAAGATCAGTAGCGATGCATTGGATGGATTACGCCTGTTCAAGAGCAATTCACGCTAAGCTTCTGTAGACTCTGTAGTATTGCTCAGCCACGACATGCCAACTATACTTGTCTTCGACCAATTTTCTTCCTTTAATTCCCATTTTGCAACAAAGCTCATAATCGCTTAACAGCCTGCTAATAGCTTCTGCCAGCGCATCTGAATCGGCTATAGGCACAACATACCCAGTTTCCCCATCTACCACTATTTCCCGAGGGCCTAGCGCTTCAGTTGCCACTACCGGTCTTCCTGATGCCATAGCCTCCAGTAACACGTTCCCAAAGCTTTGAAGTATGCTAGGTAGAACCACTAATCTACACGATTTAAAGATACCATTCATGGATTTATGAGGTAAACGTCCATGGAAGACGACACTGCTCTCTATGTTTAACTGTTTACAAAGTCTCTGAAGGAATGGCTTCTCTGGACCATCCCCAACCACGTGCAACTTAGCTTCCCTGTGTTCTTTTAGTATTTTGGGCATGGCTTTAATCGCGTACTTTACTCCCCTTGCTTTAATTAAAGCCGCAGGAATGAGTATGTCGCTGTTCTTTGGAGGTGCTGTAGGCTTGAAGTCTTCTGTTCGGACACCTATAGGTATAACCTTTATTTTTTTGCTGTCCGTTAACCTAGCGTAAGCGTTACGCGTTGCGTTGTTTACGGCTATGATCGCATCGGCTCTCTTGATCGTTTTAATCGATAGGCTCGTTATTATGGAATTGGCATACTTCAAAGCCTTGCCTGGCATACGATCACTGAAAGAATGAGTTCTTTCTTCCGTTAGCTCTTTTACTAAGCGTGCGGGTAGAGGTGGATCGTAATAGGCTGGACCTATAACAAAAGGAATGTGCTTATTTTCCATCGCTAAAGGGTTAAAGTTAGCTCCATAATGGAAAGTTATGTGATGTATGATGTTTATCTTTTCCCTTCTAATAACCGATTTACCAGTTACATAGTATTTTAATATAAAAATCGCATGACCTAGTAAATTATTAGATACATGAGCTTCATACACTGATACCGTCTTGGGTAATGGTTTGTCGATGTCGACCTTGCTCGTAATGGCATGAAATCTCACGCTAAACGCTTCACTGATCAGCCTCAGCAATTCATAACCTATTGTTGGGTCACTGCCCGTTTTATCGCTTAACATGAAGCCCGCAGGAGAAGCTAGAACTTCAAAGTTTGGATGCAAGTTGCTCAGCCGGTTTTTCCTTATGGCCACGAGAAAAGCTGCAATTTAGCGTGCGCTAGACTCCCCTTCCACAGGCAACATCTAACACCGTTCTGTCATAAAGATTGGGTACGTCGCGGAGGATGAAGTGATGAAGCTCAGGAGCGTATTGCGACATTCACGTCAAACCCACAATTGAATTGGCATGAACTATAACGTATGCTTTTCATGGAATATTAACACACAACTCTGGGGCATTCATTTACTTAAGACCTCCCTGTAGACCTCTAATGTCTTACTTCCAACAATACCTATTGAAAACTTCTTGGCTCTTTCAAACCCTCTTTTTACAAGCTCATTCTTAAGACCATCGTCTATTAACACCTTCTCTATAGCAGAAGCTATTTCATCGATGTCTAACGGATTAACTAACAACCCTGCATCCCCGACAACTTCTGGAAGTGCAGCGTGAGTGCTGGCTATTACTGGGCATCCTGAGGCAAAAGCTTCAACTACAGGCATACCGAAACCTGCATAGAGAGCTGGGAAGCATAGCACATCGCTTGCGTTATACACTAATGCTAAATCCTCCTCAGATAAGTTTCTCATTTGGATAAGCTTATCTTTAATCCCTAACTTCTCGATGAGGGATAAGGTTTCTTTACTTAAGCTTCCAACGTGGATGAGCAATACATCGTTTAACCTCCTTTGAACTATGTGATAAGCCTTTATTACGTTAGGAATATTCTTTACTGGGGTTTCATCTCCTCCTACGCTTAACACCATCCTTTCCTTTAATGGGAGGCCCAGCCTTTTCCTGGAATCCAGTTTGTCCCTTGGTTTATAACAGTCACTTATTAACCCGTATGCCACATCGACCTTTTCAGCTTTAACATTTAGTACACTAACTATGTTCCTCTTCGTGAACTCGCTGTTGCATATTATCCTTTCAGCAAACTTTGAGGCCTTCTTACTTCTATCTCCGAACCAGTGGTAAATTTTAGACCACTCCAATCTTTTACTCAAGAGTTTCGGTGCTGAGGGGAGCATCCTTGCATATTCGCTGCCAGGACCTTGAAGAAAGATATCATGAAAAGTAACTATTGAAGGCCTATTATACCTAGCATATATGCCTAGCCACTCATTGGTTATGTGATATACATCGTAGCTTTTGGGAATCCTATAAGGGTTAAAGAAGTAGTTCTTGAAGGAGTTTAGCCTGCTAAGTTTCTTGTTAATTATTATAACTTTACCCCCGCCCACCTCTTCGTAGCCCTCAAACGGGTTTAGCGAGATAAGGTCGGCTTGAACACCTCTTTGCTTATTAAGGTAAACGTAAAGTGAGTAGGCATACTTGCCCACACCAGAAGTTGGAGGAAAGTTTGTGATAAGTGCTATCTTCATGGTTTAACTTTCACCTCTTCATGCCTATGAGGTTATGCTCGTAGAAGGATGGTGGAGGACTGTTTAGCTCTATGAAGTCCAGAGAATTCAAGAGCTCTCTCACCTTTCCATAGGTTACGCTCCTCACCTCAACCATGACGTAGGAGGTATGCCTCAGAACATAGAATGCGCCCTGCAAAACTTCTATTTCAGCCCCCTCCACGTCAACCTTTAACAACTTTATCTCAGGTTTATTGAGAACGTTTGCCACAATCTCATCGAGGCAGTCCGCTTCAACTTCTATGAAGTTAGAAAATCCTCTATTCAAAACGGTTGTAGACATGCCCGTGCGTAAAGGATTCCAGCTCAGCCTCAGACGCCCCCTTTTGTAATAAGCTGCCTTCCTAATGACGACAATATTCGATAAATTATTCACTTTGATATTCCTTTTCAAGATACTGATATTCATGGGCAGCGGTTCAACAGCAATTATCATGCCCTTTTGACCAACCAACCTTGCAAGTGGGATTGTGTATGTTCCTATGTGGGCGCCGACATCTATGCAGACATCCCCTTTCTTTACGATGGACTTCGTGAAGTCCCATATTTGCCTCTCATAGTAAGGCATCACGTGGAAAAGATCATTACTCCGCTTCCGAACGAGGAAAACGCAGTCTTCCTTCACCTTTGACCGCACGAAAATATCTTTAAAAAGGAAATCGCCAGGTAATGTTCGTAAATTCAGAACCCTCCTGCTAATAACTCCAGAAACTAGCTCAAGTAGATATGCAAATTCGTCTATAGGATCTGTAGCTCTAAGGTCTAAGAGTAGGCCCCTCAAAACATTAACCTTCTTCATCTGAATGCCAACAGCCTTACGGAGAGCATATTAAATGTACACGTTTAGTGAAAGTATCAGAGCGTGGACAGCCATAGTTCATGCATCCACCTCATCTGTAAATCTTTACATAGCTGGAGCCAGCGTCTTCCAGGGTTCCTTTTAAGCTCCTGCCGAACCTCCTCCCTCCCCCTCCTTCCAGCTAAAACATCCCTTATAAGCTTCATGACTTCATATTTTGCAACGCAATCAAGCACAACCCTTACACTTTCAACATCTATCCCCCGGTATCTATAGTCTCGGAGTACCGTCTTCGGAATTGGAATAGGTATGTTTGGATCGTCGTATGTAAGTGGAGCGTACTTGTAGTAGTTCTTCCAGCCGAGCTTAGCCTCCCTAATAGCCCTATACAGCGGCTTACCATCCTTAAGCAACTTCTTAACTAAACCTATCTTCCTAACAGTCTCAGGCGATGGATTCAGCAGCAAGTTGAAAAACCCGTTTCCCCTTCCAGCAACGTTATTATCGTGAACCGATGACATAAATCCTCACCTTCTACTCACCCTTTGCTCACCACATTCTCACGACGTTTCATTTATAACATTTTTAGATGATAACATTTTTATAAAACGGGAAACTTTCTTTTGAGATCTGATCTGTAGACAATGATCCCTCGCTCACGAGTCCTCCTTACATTCTCTTCATCCAAGTCTATCTCATACACCTTGCTCGCCCTAATTCTTTCGTCTACAAGCATCGTTAAACTGCCATCACCACAGCCTAAGTCGAGGAGTGAAGACACAATAATACCAGTAGTATTCAGCCATTCTCCTAACGAGCTTGCCCAAAGGCTTAATTTAAAACCTCCCTATATACCTCTAGAGTCTCCCAAGCGCACTTCTCCCAGCTGAAGTTCATGCTCCTTCTATAGCCTTTCTCAGAGAACTTGATCCTCAAATCCTCGTTTGATAATATTTCGTGCATCCAATATGCGAAGCCATCAACGTCGAAGGGATCTAGAAGTATTCCAGCATCTCCAACAACTTCAGGAATGGAGGTCCTATTGCCAGCTATAACTGGCAACCCAGAAGCCATCGCTTCCAGAGGAGGATTACCAAAACCTTCGTAATATGATGGAAAGCAAAGTAAGCCTGCGGCATTATAGTATAAAGCAAGCTCTTGATCCGAGACCGCTTTGCGGTACAGTACCTTGCTACTTAAATCCAGAACCTTTATAAGTCTCTCTATCCGAGTAGTTCTCTCGCCAATTCTCACCAGCAAGGCACTTGGAATATAATTTAAAAGTTCCTTAAAAGATTCGAGCAAAACGTAGGTATTCTTCCTAGGTTCCTCGCTTCCAACATTCAAGATTATCGGCCTATCCAAAGGCAAACCGAGTCTACGCCTAGCTTCTAGCTTATCCCTAGGCTTAAAGAGTTCATGATCAACGCCATGATAAATGACCCTAACTTTCTTAGGGTCAACGTCTATGAAACGCAATAAATCTCTTTTTGTGCTTTCTGATATACATATAACGCGCTCAGCATTATATACCCCATTTCTCGTACTTCTTTGGATGCCAAAGTTGAAAAGCCACCCAAATTTTGCCCATGATTCAGCTCTTTCCTTAAACAAGGTAAATGGCATTAAGTCATGTACTGTTATTATTAGCTTATTTAAATTAAAGTAGCCAGATATTGTTGAATTGAGAAGATGATGAATATTAGCATTTGACTGAATTGATACCGCAAACAACCGAACATGCGCATAAGTTATTCCTCCATAGAGGGGTTTAAGTAATTCGAGGTAAGGTGGTTTAACGTAAGTTGAAGGAGTTACAACGAGATCAACATTTTTACAAAGGCTCCTTAAAGCCTTGAATAGTGCTAATGAATATCTCCAAACTCCGCTTTGTGATGGATCGTGAGATATTAGAGTTACTTTATGCATAATTGTTTGATTGTAAAACTTTCAAGCAGTAGCAATAGCTCAAAGACTTCATTGCTATTATTTAACAAAAGCTTTGGCGAAAATAGCATACCTACATTTGCTTATGCTATAATTAATTTTAATTTTTATCATCATAGCAGAAAGTTAATGGAGGTAGATACAGCAAATAAAATGGAAGAACTTTTAAATGAAAATGTAGCACAATATTTTTATTATTTTGTAATTGTTCCGATCTTCTTATCTTGAAGCTACTTTTCTTAATTTTCATGTTTTCTCTTTCTACAAAGTTCATCGAAATAGTTCTTTTTTGTGTTTAAAACAATTCTTAATTAGGTTACCGTCAATAAAATTGAGGGAAAATAATCAATCTTTTAGCTTTCTCATAATGCCTAACGAATAGAACTTTTTGGCAAGTACCTTTCCGCCTTTAGCTCTAATAAAGTCGTCAAAAGCATTATTCCATTCAATGTTATCAGAGACCAAATAACCACCTTTTTTCAGATATTTCCAAGCCGTTTCGTATTCATACATCATGTTTTCATAGCTTTGCTCTGAATCATGGAAGAACAGGTCTATCAAATTAAGATCCTTCAGAAGAGGCTCTAAAACTTCCTTACTATAACCTACTATCAATTTCCACTTCACTTTTAAATCTTCGGGAATTATGAAACCTATAGGCTTATTTGGTGGAAGGATTATTCCATCAAAGCACCATAAACCAGCATCTATACTGTAAAGGCGACCTCGACCATTTAACTCCATAGCTCGGAGAATTATTGCGGAACTAACCCCAGCGTCTACACCCGTCTCCACTACAATTTCTGGTTTAGAGATTCTAACCAAGGTATATAAAACCTCATTTTTCCTTTTATCCATCCAGCCTAGATATGGTAGCTTCTTCAATTTTAATTCGATATCCGCGTTAATCTCTATGTACTCTTTTAAATAATCTTTTATCACAAGTCTTTTTTCACACGTTAAGTTACTAAGGTAATTAGACCGTACTAGATATTGTAAGACGAACTCAGGATGTTTTGTTATATACTTCAAATTAAAAAGTAATGAGCCCATTTAATCACAAGTTTAACTGAATGTCAGCAGCAGAACCTCTTCTTCGGTCGCCTGGTTAGAAAAGTCTTACCCGTAATGTAAGATTGTAATAATAACAGTGGGAGAAAAACATACTTTACTTCTTTAAGGAACAAGACCTTTGATCATGTAAATGATAATACCAGTTAACGTCGCTAGTGACTTTAGTATATGTAGAAACAAGAGACCTAAAAATATTTGAGGCCTTCTCATTACTTCCTTAGAGAAATAGATTCTCTTTGGTAGAGAGCGCCCTATGGCAAGTCTTATATTGTATTTCATAGCTGGAATTAGACATAAACCATAATACTTATAATATTTCTTAATAAATCGTGCTATTGAATTAGTCTCGTGATGATAAACAATTACATTTACATATCCTACCTTGGCTCCGTGCTTAAGTGTTTCATGGTAAATGAAGGCATGGTCGAAATATCCAATATCCTCGGGTATGATATTGACCTTCTTGAGGAGAGCAGCTTTAAAGAATCTTGGAAGCGCCGTTCCTAAGAATACATCAGGATCTCTTTGAACAATTTCCATGTTATATGCTAGGATTTTTGAGATCCAGCTCTTCTCATCATATATAGACTTCTCACTGAGTATTAATGCATCGTATCCGTGTTCCTTAACCTCTTTAATGCATTTTTCTATGGCTGTCGGCTCAAGCTCCTGGTCTGAATCTAGTAACAAAATGTATTCTCCTTTGCTTTCCATTATTCCTATCATTCTTTGCTTAGGCAGTTTCCTCTCATATATGACTTTAGCACCATACCTTTTGGCGATGGCAACCGTTTTGTCATTACTATATGAATCTATGACTATGATCTCTACATTCTTATAACTCTGCTGAATGACTGATTGCAAGCATTTTGCTATTGTTCTTTCCGAATTTAGTGTCGGAATGTTTATTGAAACAAGAGAACTATTTATCATATTAACTTACACCGTTTTTCTCCGTTGTATTTATAGTCCTAAATCTTACTTCATGACCAAGCTTAACTAGGTTCATGTAAACATATTGCTCTAAGTTGTAGTTCATGTGTGAACCTAGGAGTAGGATCCTCATTTAAACAGTCATATATTGTTTGGTATCCAGTTTACCAATCTTCCTACACCATCTTCAGGTGTCGTTTTTGGTTCCCAGTTCAATAGTGCCTTTGCCTTGTTTATGTTTGAAATATAAACCTTCTGGTCTGCTGGCCTCCAATCTGTAAACGATATTTTTGGATTCATGCCGCTCATCCTTTTAAGTATTTCCAATAGTTCAAGTAGTAATAACGTGTTTTTAGGGCCTCCGCCGATGTTGAATACTTCATGCTTTAGATTCGAGTTTAAAAACTTGTCAAAGGCATTTATCAGATCTCCAACATAAAGCACATCTCTGACCTGTTTTCCATCGCCATAAATTGTTATTGGCTTACTAGTTAGAGTTGCTATTGCGAACCAGCTAACCCACCCTTGGTCTTCAACCCCAAACTGGCTTTCTCCATAGATACAGCTCATCCTAAAGACTCCTGTCTTCAAGCCATATGTATGTGCATAGTCTTGGACGTAGATATCCGCCGCCAACTTTGAGCATCCGTATGGACTATGACCGGTTAGGTCTATGGGGAATGTTTCAGGTATTCCCTCCCTAAAGTTTGGATCAGCAAATTCGTATCTAGTTTCCTTCTCTATAACTGGTATCCTGTTCACGTTTTCTCCATACACTTTATTCGTTGATGCGAATATTAGGTTTGCTTCCTCCAATCTAGCCGCTTCCAATACGTTGAATGTGCCCAACATGTTTATTTCAAAATCAATCCTAGGATTTGCTATTGAAGTTGTTACTGCAACCTGCGCAGCTACATGAATGATTACGTCGACGTCCTTCGCTATACCCTAACTTGTTCAAAGCTTCCGATACCCCTTTAACTAATTTCAAATCTCCGTATTGTTTTAGGTAATTCCAGTTGTAAAGAGGGTCTACAACTTTACCAAGGATTTCTGCTCTCGATAAATTATCCAACGCTATGACTTCCTCTCCCTTCTTGGCATAATATTCCGCGACATGGGATCCTATAAAGCCTGCACCTCCTGTAACCAAGATTCTGCTCATTTATGTTTCACTTAAGTCCTTAATGTTACATCTATTTCATTAACAGCTTCTTTTAGGATCTTCTCGAATTCTTGAGCTGCCCTATCCCAGTTGAAGTTTTTAGAGTATTCTAGGGCGTTTATGCTTAGCATCTTTCTTAGTGCCTCGTCTTCTAGAACTCTAATTATTGATTCAGCGAGCCTCTCAACGTTTCCGTTTTCCTTCACAATTACTCCTGTCTTTTCATCTATGATGGAGTCTCTAAGTCCTGGGACATCATAAGCTATAGCAGGAGTACCTAGTGCGTTCGCTTCTATTATGTTGAGACCAAAGCCTTCTCTAATTGAAGGGTTTACTAAAATCCAAGCTTTAGATAGTAATGCAATCTTATCTTCTTCAGAGATATACCCGAAAAATTTCACATCCTCAGGAACGTTTTTCTCTAAATATTTTCTTAGGTATCCGTTTCCAACGATCCATAGCTTTGCTTTTGGTATTTTTCTTTTGACAATTTTGAAGGCTTTTAATGCATGGTGTGGTCTTTTTGCTCTTTTTAATCTACCCAGATATATTATTGTTGGTTCTTTTTCTTTTTCTGGTATTGTTTCTAGAGGTTTTAGGTTTATTCCTTCTGGTATAATATATATTTTTTTGAATCCTAGGTTTGCTAAGTCTCTTTCTGTTGATTTTGAAACTGTTATTGTAGGTATATTTATGTAGTTTTTTAGCCACATGCTTTCTAAGAAGTAATATCCTATGCAGTTTATTGGGAATGGTGTTTCGTAGAACCAGTATTCCCTAGCAAGTTGGTGTATGATTGCGAATATCTTTTCTTTGTTTTTTGCGAATTTTGGTATTAGAAACGGTCTGGTGTTAATTTCATCTATTACGATGTCGTAATTTTCA
>Ga0208662_100357_pt1 | contig 18208 bp, 18 predicted proteins | sample OSPB_host_MetaG_FD_187136 | JGI IMG/M metagenome (GOLD analysis project Ga0208662, IMG submission 187136) | Hot spring microbial mat communities from Yellowstone National Park, Wyoming, USA - OSPB_host_MetaG (SPAdes) (version 2) | ecosystem: Environmental > Aquatic > Thermal springs > Hot... | reverse complement strand
AGGTAATGCGGGATTCTCGATGCTGTGAGATTCATGAAGTAACGGGTGAGCATCCTCTTGCCTAGTTAAAATGCTGCATTAGGCTAAACTTTATTAATCAATAAATCAACCCTTGCCTAATGCTGAGTCCTAATCATGAGGGTATTAACAGGTTGATGACGGGGACCACGACCGTGGGCATTGTGGTTAATGACGGTGTTGTCCTAGCCACTGATAGGAGGGTTACGGCTGGTTACTACATTGCACATAGGAAGAGGGGGGTTAAGATTTGGAAGATTGATAATCACGTGGCGGCGACGATGAGTGGTGGTGTTGCAGATCTTCAGAAGGTGCTTGATGCGCTAACGTCTGTTGCAGCGCAGTACAAGATAGATACTGGGAAGCCCATATCGATAAGGGCACTGGCCAATTATGCATCGCTAATTGTATTCTCAAGCAGACCATATATTTATTTAGTCCACATGATATTTGGTGGTTGGGACCCAGATGAGGGACCTGTGATATACATGCTCGATTTCTTCGGTACATTAACGAGAGAGACGGAATTTATGTCAACAGGTAGTGGATCACCTACGGCATTCGGCGTGCTTGAAGATGGTTACAGAAGGGATATGAACATTGATGATGCAATTAGGCTTGCGGTAAGGGCGGTCAGGTCAGCCATATACCACGATCCAGGTAGTGGTGAAGGCATCGATGTAGTCGCAATAACGAAGGATGGCTATAGGGAAATAGACTCCACACCATACATTAAGGAATCAACTCGCTAATTTTCAAGAAGTTTAACAATAACCTCCTCAATAGTCTTTCCACTGGATTTTGCAATACTGTTGAGCTCATTTATCGAGCCTCTCCACACAATACTTCCCTTATTCATGATTAGGGCATCTCTCGCAATCCTCTCGGCTATTGACATAATGTGCGTTGAGACTATTATCGTAGTCCCAGCCCTATTCAAATCCCTAAATATCTCAATAACCCTCTCCTGTGTTGGTATGTCTAGGTAATTGAGTGGTTCATCGAGTAGTAGAACCTTGGGTTTATGTATTATTGCCATGGCTATGGCAACCCTCTGCCTATTGCCCCGTGATAACGATGCAACCACCTTATTAGCAATGTCCTCAATATCCAGCAAACGTAGAATTTCATTAACGACCCCCCTCACATCACCTAATCTCCTAAGTATTGCCACGTACTCTAGGTTCTCCCTAACGGTTAGGTTAAGGAAGGGTACGGCATCTTCCGGTAGATAACCAATACAGGCTTTGGCCCTATCCGCCTCATTAAATGGGTCATAACCACAAATCCTAACCACACCAGAATCGGGTCTTAATAACCCTGCAAGTATTCTGAGGGTCGTCGTCTTACCCGCACCGTTAGGCCCTATTAAGGCTATGGAACCTCCACAATCAACCTTGAAACTGATACCGCGTAATGCGTAAATGCCGTTAAAGGTCCTCGTTAGATTATCCACATATACGCAATCCATCATATTCACCAATCAATTCAATTATTAATTACTTATTTTTCCCACGCTTCACCACCTCATTATAATAACGGCAAACGTCTTTAAAGCCACATACATTGCACCTGGGTTCCCTAGCCCTGCATATCTCACGACCAAATTGAATAAGCCTTAGATGGACATCCAGGTACCTACTTGGGTCTGGTTTTAAAATCCTAATCCATGCGCTCCTAATTTCACCGTAATTACGTGACTTAACAATACCAAGCCTCAATGATACCCTAGTTATGTGGGTATCGACAGGAAACGCTAATTTACCTAAATTAACCAGTATTACATCTGCGGTCTTTTCACCAACACCAGGTAATTCAAGTAGTAGCTTCCTCGCTTCATCAACGGGTAAGTCCTTAATCCAGGATAAATCACCACCAAACCTCTCAATAACAACCTTAGAGAGCTCAAGGATCTTCTTAGCCCTCACCCTATACATACCAGCAACTCTTATGGCGTTGGCTATCGCATCCTCACCAACCTCCAACAACCTCTGTGGCGTTATATCACCAACAACCTTAACCAGGTTCTCATAAGCCCTCAGGGCGTTCTTATCGTTTGTATTCTGCGTGAGTATCGTCACAACCAACGCCTTGAATACATCATTACTACCTCTAAATACGTAAACCGCAGCAAAATTCCTAGGCTCAATGTTGACATTCGAGAGGGCCCTGGAAACAAGCTCCTCGGTTAACCCCATTTTAATAAAAGTTAAACACCTGGGTAAATTAAACTCTCCCCTTAAGATTGAGGTAAAGCGTTAACACGAGTGCGGTCTTAACATCATTAATCTCCCCCTTCCTTAGCATATCGTAAGCCTCACCTATACCAATAATTAGTTTATTAATTACCTCGTGCGGCTCGGGCTTAGGTTCACCCAAGCCCTTAACGTTCGCATAGTAAATAAATAGGTACTCTGTTGAGTATCCAGGGCTCGTGAAACCCTCAAACAATTTCTCGTAATAATTAATCTCCGCACCGACCTCTTCCCTTAATTCCCTAACCAATGCATCCTCCACCCTTTCATCATCCCCCACAACGCCGGCTGGTATTTCTATTATGTATTTACCTATGGCTGGGCGGTATTGCTTAATGAGTATCACATTATTACCATATATTGGCAATACCGCCACAGCCCTTGGGAATATGACCTTCTCTACCTTCATTTCGTGACCATTTGGTAAGATTGCGTTAGATACATCGAGGGTAATGCGACTTCCCTTGTATATTATCATTACGTAGTTGGTGCGGTTTACCTAATAATATGTATTTTCCCTATTTTTGGGATTTTGCCTTAGCCTTTCTACTCTCCTTCCTAACCCAAGCTTGCCTCCTAGGGTCTCTACCGTACTTCACCAGGCTTACGAAACACTTCCTACTACAAAACCTCAGCACTGTACCATCAGCCCTAACGTACATAATCCCCGTACCCGGCGGTATTGGTCTCCCGCAGAATGCGCATGTGTAAATCCTCATACAGCGTGCGGACGCGTTCTATATTTATAAAGTTTATGTGATCGATTATGTAATTCGTGGCGCTACTTCAACCTCTTTAGTACCTTCTTAACCAGTAGTAAGTATTCCCTGCAGTCAACCCTTCTTCCCCCGTATACGCCCTCCTCGTACATCTTGATGAGCTCCCTGACGATATGTTCATCACCAACCCTATCAATGAGGTAGTTACCCAACTCCCTGTGTGTTATACCAGGTTCCCTAATATCCATGTCCCTAATTACCTTTGAAATGCCCCTATCAAGGCAGTCGGGGTATCTAGTCCACCTTCCTCTACCTAGTGTAATCAATAGTGATGATATGGAGATTACAATGGACGTAACCACAACCACCATCATTAGTAAGGTATAGCCTAAACTATGTTGATTAATAGCCTTACTGCTCACGGTATTGTTTACCACACCCCCAATATGCGATGCGCCCCCGTTACCGCCCGTTATATTACTAACACCAACCATACCTCCATTTTCATAACTCCTCCTAGTTACTGACCTGGTTAATACTCCATTGGAGATCGGGTTGGTGCTATTGCCAGGAGGGTTTGTGTTTAATTTTTCGATGCTTACTATATAGATCGATGAAGTACCGAGAAAACCTGTGGCTATGTATGAGGTATTATTTTGTAAAACCAGTAGTCCTGTGAATACCTGGTTCATTGTTTGCGAACTTGGTGATACGACTATGAGTGTCCCCCTGATCATTGTATTATTGATGGTGAGGGTAACGTTGAGTATAGGCCACATAATGGGTTCATAAGTACCGCTATATACATAGCTCATTGCCGATCCTGCTATGGTAGCGTTTATTTGGATTAATGCAATTATAATGGCTATTATAATTAGTAATGGAAATTGCAAAAAGTATTTTTTAGGTATCATTAGCTGTTTATGTGATGAATGGTTTAATAATGATTTTGCTAGGGATATTATTGATAATTAAATCAACATCGACAGGCGGCGCATCGATGATTCAGCATGGTATACCCATCAATTCGACATACGTGATTATAGCAAACACGAACAGTAGTTTAATCCTTGACCTATTAAATACGCAGGGTGGCATTAAGTACGCGATAATGGTTGTGCCTAAAAATCAAGTCAAGACCCTCAATGTTAACACAGCCCTCAACCTCATTGTGGGCGTTGAAGCTCAGGGATACTTTCCAGGAACCCTGGAATTCATTAATGGAACCAGCTACATAGGTATTTATGAGGGCTCGCTCAATGGGACCACATTTATTGGGGATTTTGTGCCTATAATTAACGTGAATGGACAGGGCGTCCCTGCCTATCCCGTGAACCCCGGCCCTTTTGGTATGAATTTCACGGTGACTGTTAGATCCGAAGTGCCTGTGGTGCTTAGGTACTATTCATTCGATGATTATGACCCTTTAAATTACTCATTAATAAATTCCCAAACCCCAATACCCATCATCACCGGTTATCCCCCAATAACAATAAGCATGGGTTCCGGTGTTGGATGCAAAACATACATTGTTTATGAAAGCTTCTCACAACCAATAGAGGCGATACCTGAGCCATTTGTTATCAATTTCGGTGAATCTGCGACACTCATTGTTTCCAATATAACACTCATATCTACAAACCCAAGTAGTGAGGTTAGTATCCTTGAACCTGGCGACTTAATCATCAGCAATCAACCAGTGCTTAATGCAATCTTTAACATAACCCTCTGCCATATATCTCAGGGAGTGAATTATAATGGTACACAAACCCTCTATGCCAGGTATTACCTAACTCCAATCACAATCAACATACCGCCAAGGTTAATTATGAATTATTTAGGGCCTTTTAACGGTACGGGGCTCCTGTTAATTAATGAATTACTTCATTACTTAAATAATGGTCGATTTAGATTGTCAGTGCGTACATACCCATTGAATTACACATTGATTAATGGTACCGGCAGTTTGTTGGATTACGCACTGTTGTCTATGGATGTGTTGAGGATTATGGGTATACCCACTAGGGTAGCCATTGGGTTCGCGGGTAGGGTTATCGGGCACAACACCTATATCTTTTACTCAGGTAACACCATAGTTTGGGATGAGGCTTTTATAAATTCGGGTTGGGTTGCGTTTGAGCCCATAACCGCGCATCTCCATAATAATGCCGCACCAATAACCGTGATATTAACATCAATCCTTGCATCACTTATATTGATGGTGCCGTGGTTAATAGGCTACTACATATATTACTATCTAGGGAGGAGACCGGGCTTATTAACTCGAGATAGAGAGAAATCAAAATAAAAATGTGTCCCTTTGCATGCTAAATGGATTATAAGGAATTGCAAAACATCGTTCATACAGTGACTGAGGAAGTATCAAAGGCATTAGTTGGTGTTAGGAATGAGGTTAGGTTGTTGTTTGGTTGTTTGTTGGTTGGTGGTCATGTTCTTGTTGAGGGTTTTCCCGGCCTTGCTAAGACTAGCCTTGCCAGGGCTTTTGCTAGGACTCTTGGTTTGTCCTTTTCTAGGGTTCAGTTTACGCCTGATTTGTTGCCGAGTGATATTACTGGTTCGTTAATCTTTAATCCAAGGGTTGGTGATTTTGAGGTTAGGCTTGGTCCAATCTTTGCGAATATTGTACTTGCTGACGAGATTAATAGGGCTCCTCCAAAGGTTCAGTCCGCACTCCTAGAGGCGATGCAGGAGGGTCAGGTTACAATAGCGGGCAAACCACACGAACTACCAAAACCAAACATGATAATAGCAACACAAAACCCAATAGAACTAGAGGGAACATACCCACTACCAGAAGCACAACTAGACAGATTCACAATAAGAATACTAATGAACTACCCTAGTTATGACGATGAGGTCTTGATTGTTAAGGATACCAAGCTTGGCAGGGTTGATCTTGTGAATAAGGTTGTTGATTCCCAGGATATCCTTGATGCCATGAAACTGGTTGATAAGGTTAGGATGGATGAATCCATTGCCAGGTACATAGTATCCATAGTTAGGGCTACGAGGAGTCATCCTAAGGTAAGGCTTGGTGCAAGCCCAAGGGCTGCGCAGATGCTTGGTAAGTTAGCCAGGGCATGGGCTTTACTTGATGGTAGGGACTACGTAATACCTGACGATGTAAAGCAATTAGCCCCATACGTACTAAACCATAGGATCATTGTCACCAATGATGATCCATTGAGAGTCATAAATGAAATCCTTGAGAAAACACCAACACCCATGATGGCAAAGGCCCTAGGCATGGGTTATTCCAATGAATAATGGTTTAAGTAGAGTTGATAGGTCTCTCGTTATTTACGCATTAATAGCAACTATCATTTATGTAGGGGTTTATGCGAATAATTACACACTCACCCTAACCGGTGTCTCCCTGTTTCTAATATTCACCTCGTACTTACTAACATGGGATCTACTAATCAATGTAGTTTTCAGTTCCCTGAAACTTCACAGTGAGGTGGTTACGGTAGGCAATCATGTAATACTACGCATCAATGCGTATTCATCATTAGCTTTGAGAATTCCCATGGAGATGGACTTAATATGCTCACCGCATTTAAAGTGCGGTGCCGTTAATGACATCGTTATAAATAGGGCGTTAGTCAATATTGATATTGAGGCAAAGTGGTCAGGTATTGCGAAGATACTAGGTGCTATAATAAGGGTTTCAGAGCCCATGGGCGTTGTTGTAAGGTCGACCTTCGTGAAACTTGGGTATGACATTGCGATAGAGCCAATGGAGCAAACTACCCGGTTGCTGCCGGGCCGAAGATTCGCTGAGGATTTAAGCGGTGTATCGCTTCATCAAACTAAATATGGGGATTTCCTGGGCCTTAAGGATTACGATTTCCTAGAGCCCGCGAGTAGTATTCATTGGATGACTAGCGCTAGGGTTGGTGAATTAATAAGTACAGCTAGGTCTGAGGCAGGTGGCACACCGAGCTTGGTGATTATGGAGTATACGCCGCGCATGTTGAAGCCTGTTGATGACTATAGGCCTATTGATAGGGCATTAATGATTCTAAGGCATTTAAAGGGTGATTTTGCGTTGCTCCTAATTGGCAATGGATTAGTTAGATTCGTTAAGCCCTCGCAATTCACGTCGTTAGTCAATTTAGAATTAGGGTTAAGAGTGTTCGTGATGCGCATGGAGAGCAAGGAGAGTATTATTAGGAGGGCTAGGGATGTTATTGGAAGGTTTGCTGATGGATTGGATGATTACGACTTAATGACATGGCTATACCCAATCAGCATCGACAAGGGCCTATCTAAGTATGATATTGAAACTTTAACTAAATATTTACGTAAAGATTCACTTCTAGTAATAACTAGGGAATCATTTAATGAGTTATTAGAAAGCAATGTTGATTTAAGTAGGGTTCATGTGGTGATTATCGATGAGGGTTCAGGTGGGACCTAGGCTATCGTTGATTGTATACCTCACGATGCTCCTAGCAGTGGACATTTACGTACACAATGTTGAACCTGCCATTCTGAGTACGTTAGCATTCATCCTCATTCCCCTGTCGTATGCGGTAGTTATCATGAGACCTCAATATTCATGGCAATTATTTTTTATTAATATTGCATTGATGGTATTAGAATTACTATTCTCCTCCAAACCCATACCTAATCCACTCATCACGTCATTGATGGTTATATTTTCAATTATGGTTTATTTATCTCTAAATGGTATAATTAACATACGTATACTTGTCCTATCTTTAGCCATGCTTATAGTCTCGGTAATACTCACGTATACCCTATTCGGGGCGTTAAGAAGGTTTTTGACGGTTTACATGACTATTCTAAATATTAATACCGATTATTTCGCGCTTGCGCTAGCATCTTCAGTGTCCGCATTAATTCTATTTCTAATAGACATACTGCTGGGCAAGCTACTGCGTAGATTAATGCATCATTAAGAAAAATGATTTTTAAACTAAGTATCATGATATCAACCTGGTTAATAATGAACAAACCTAGTGGTGATGCCCTAATGGATCTTAGGCCTCCCATAACTGTCGTAGTTGGGCATGTTGATGTAGGCAAGACGCTCCTACTGGATAAGATAAGGGGCACATTCGTGGCTTATAGAGAGCCCGGCATGATTACACAGCACATAGGTCTATCCTTCATACCCTGGGGTGCCGTGGAGAGGTTGGCCGAGCCCCTACTTGTTAAGTTCAGGCTTAAGGGTAAGGTCTGGATAAAGGGCTTCCTAATGGTTGACACACCAGGTCATGCGGCATTCTCAAACCTAAGGCGTAGGGGTGGTTCTGTGGCTGATTTGGCAATACTCGTTATAGACATAACCAAGGGCTTTGAGGAACAAACATACGAGAGCCTTACCCTAATTAGGTCAAGGAATATACCCTTCGTTGTGGCAGCAAATAAGTTAGATAGAATATATGGTTGGGAGCCTCATGAAAATGCTCCATTCCTTGAGTCATATGAGAAGCAGGGAGAGGATGTCCAGGGTAGGGTTGAGGAGGCCATTGCCAGGATAATCGAGGAATTCAATAAGTTGGGAATGGATGCGGATAGGTACGATAGGGTTAGGGACTTTAATACACAGGTGCCTATCGTACCAACAAGCGCGGTTACCGGTGAGGGCCTGGCTGATCTATTGGTAGTACTTGCTGGTCTCAGCCAGAGATTCAGTAAGGAAAAGCTGAAGGTAACCTATGGCCCTGGTAAGGGTGTCGTCATGGAGATCAGGGAGGAGAGGGGTTGGGGCGCCACGGCTGACGTGATACTTTATGATGGTGTTTTAAGAAAGGGTGACTTAGTGGTTACTGCAGGCCTTGAGGGTCCCGTGAATACCAGGATTAAGATGCTCGTGATGCCTAAGCCCCTTGATGAAATGAGGGATCCTGAGGATAGGTACATGTTCATGGATGAGGTCAAGGCAGCATCTGGCGTTAAGATAATAGCCGATGGTCTTGACCAGGTGGTTCCAGGTGCGCCAGTGTTCGTTGTGCCTCAAGAATCTTTGTTAAACGATTATATGAAGTTGGTTAAGGAGGAGGTTTCTGAGGTTAAGATCGAGACTGACAAGGAGGGAGTCATTGCGAAGGCTGATACGTTAGGTACCCTGGAGGCCATGGTACTATACCTAAGGAGCCAGGGTATCCCAGTTAGGAGGGCTGATATTGGTAATGTTAGCAGGAGGGATGTTGTTGAGGCCTCAATAGTGAGGAAGAAGGACCCGCTATATAGCGTGGTCCTGGCGTTCAACGTTAAGGTTCCTCATGATGTTGAGGTTGAGGCGATTCAGTACGGTGTTAAGGTCTTTAGGAACGAAATACTCTATAGGTTGGTCGAGGAGTTTACCCAGTGGTATAGGGAGCAGAGGGCTAGGCTTACGGAGATGGAGCTCGAGAAATACATAAGGCCTGGGAAGATAAAGATACTGCCAGGTTACGTCTTTAGAAGGAGTAATCCCGTAATAGTGGGTGTGGCCGTTCTTGAGGGATTGATAAAGCCAGGTTACCCACTAATTAGGGGTGATGGTAAGAGGGTTGGCACAATAATGCAGATACAGGATAAGGGTAAAAACATACCCGAGGCAAGGAAGGGTATGGAGGTTGCGATATCAATAGAGGGCAACATAATGGTTGGTAGGCAGGTTAGGGAGAGTGACGAATTATACGTTGACGTCCCCGAGGAACATGCAATAACACTAATGACGCAGTTCAAGGACCACCTAACCGAGGACGAAATAGCACTACTTAAGGAAATACTCAAGATAAGGAGAACATCAAAATAACTATAGAAGAGCTAACAGCATCTACTGAGTGCATGGTAATGCTTATAAAGAACACATAGTCCAACCCCTCGGTGATAACTATCTGGTCCAAGATAGGTATCGAATAGACCTCCCTCAAGATGAAATCCCAACCCACTGGTACAACATATTGGCCGACCTCCCTGAACCACTACCACCACCGGTTGATCCAGACAATGGTAAAAGGCTTGAGGTGCTTAAGCAGGTAATACCAAGTGAGCCGTTAAGGCTGGAGTTCTCCACGGAGAGGTTCATAAAAATACCCGAGGAGGTCCTTGAGAGGTATCCGCAGGTTGGTAGACCAACACCCCTAGTACGTGCTAAGAGATTTGAGGAGTACCTAAATGCGCCGGTTAAGATCTACCTAAAGATGGAAGGCTACACCTACACGGGGAGCCACAAAATAAACTCAGCCTTAGCCTGGGTCTATTACGCACTCAAGGATAACGCCAGGTTTGTGACTACAGAGACCGGAGCTGGGCAGTGGGGTTCGGCGGTAGCGCTTGCCGCCGCATTATTTAAGATTAAGGCTCACATCTTCATGGTTCGCGCTAGCTACTTCGCAAAACCATTGAGGAGATACTTAATGGAAATGTATGGTGCCGAGGTTCACCCAAGCCCAAGTGATTTAACGGATTTTGGTCGTAAACTACTCAGCGAGAACCCAAATCACCCAGGTAGTTTAGGTATTGCCATAACCGAATCAGCTGAATACTCGCTTAAGCATGGTGGTAAGTACGTGGTTGGTAGTGTCATCAACACCGATATATTATTTAAGACAATTGCCGGGCTTGAGGCTAAGAAGCAACTGGAGTTGATTGGTGAGGATCCAGATGTTATGATTGGTGTTGTTGGCGGTGGTAGTAACTGGGGTGGTGCATTTTACCCATTCATTGGTGATGAACTTAGGAGTGGTAAGGTTAGGCGTAGGTACATAGCGGTTGGAGCTATAGAGGTGCCTAAGGTCACGAAAGGGGTCTATAAGTACGACGACCCAGACACAGGCAAGGTTCTGCCTCAGCTAAAGATGTACACAATAGGTGCCGACTTTGTGCCACCACCAATATACGCAGGTGGGCTGAGGTATCACGCGGTCGCGCCAACGCTTTCGTACCTAATGAGTAAGGGGTGGGTTGAGGGTAGGGATTATGACCAGGAAACCGTGTTCAAGATGGCTCAGATCTTCGCCCAAGTGGAGGGTTATGTACCTGCGCCCGAGACAGCCCACGTTCTGCCTGTGGTTAAGGAGATAGCTGATGAAGCTAGGAGGACTGGTGAGAGACATACAATATTGATTAGCTTTAGCGGTCATGGACTGCTTGATTTAAGCAACTATGCTGACGTTCTAGGCTTTTCGAAGTGATGCTAAATCCTTAACCTATTGATTACTCGGTTCACTAAATCCTCAGCCTCCTTAAAATTGTACTCCCTTATCATACCAATCTTACTGGCAGCTTCAGAACCCTCGGCATGTATCATGGCTGTTAATAAGTAGCCCGTTAGATGGCTTGAGGCTAGTTCCCTAACAAAGCTCATTATGCGATAGCGGGTATCCCCATCCACGGCACCCCTAATGTACTTACTAATGTACTGTCTCTCTTCAGAGTTTGCATAATCATCGTGAGATGGCATTGTTGCGATAAGACCGCCGGCTATGTCTATCAATCCATGCACAACATCTACGAAATGGGCATTGGAGTATAACTTACTAACGTTTGTGTACACTGGGTTTGGTACGGCAATTCCCTCGTCAATTAATGGTTCGAGAGCTGCCGTTATCGCGCCCATCCTCATGATCTCCTTATACATTATCATTTGTACGATCCAATCTCTAACGTGTGGTGCATTTTCAATACCATTTGCACGAGCAGCAAGGAGGGCGGTACCTAGGTATAGGTTAGATGTTGCCGCTCTGTATGATACCGCGGTGAACCTATGATATGTTGCGAAGTACCAAGCTAGAGGTCCTGCGAATTCCCACTCCCTGAATAAAAACACCCTATCCCAAGGTACGAAAACGTGATCCAATATCGTTAATGATTCAACCTCAAACCTAGCCCTGGCATTAACTGCGTTTGGATTACCGTCGTACTCAAGGGCAGGTCTAACAATGAACTTAACGCCCTTAGCATTGGCTGGAACAGCAAAGGCCACAGCATAATCTCTATCACCCTCAACCATAGCCCTATAGGGGAGGAAAATGATTTCATTCGCCACAGGTCCCTGAGTCGTGTGGATCTTTGCACCATTCACAACAATACCGTCATTCCTAACCTCAACAACCCTAACGTAGAGATCGGGATCTGGCTGCTCATGGGGTCTCTTCGATCTATCGCCTTTAACGTCCGTCTGAGCCACGGCCATTGCTAGGTCGTTCTTAACAACATATTCGTAATACTTCATTACCCTATCAAGATAATGAGTTCCGTACTTGGTATCAACCTTTCTGGCGATTATCATGAGCGAGAATAATGCGTCAGAGCCTATAGCCTGTACTATGTTAAACATTCCGTCAAACCTCATGGTATCGTTGTAAATCAACCTATGCCTATCAATTAAGTCGTTGGTGGATCTTGGTATCTTAAAATAACGACTTATTTTACCATAATTAGGGTCATCATAAAGCCTATCCTCAGCACCAAATAAATCGGCTGCATGTTTAGCAGCCACGCTGATTATTGGGTGTGTAGTTACATCATTAACTGCTTTACCTCTGTAATAAACAACCCTGCCGTCCTTAAGCGAATCCAGGTATTCACCGGGTCCCCTAGGCATGATTTAGTTCATGAACATAATGCTATAAGTGTTCTTGCTATATATTATCGCGGCAATCAATATAATCATATATGGACATAATTAAGAATTTAGAATCTACCTATTTCACGGTTTCCATACATCCCTCCTTAACGCATCAACTATTGTTAATAGGTTTATTTCGTTCGTCCCCTCGTAAATTCTAGTTACCCTATGATCCCTCCAGTATCTCTCCACATCGAATTCCTCAAAGTAACCGTAACCACCGTGTATCTGTATTGCATCATCAATCACCTGGTTCGCAGCATCGGTTGCGAATACCTTAGCCGCCGACGTTATTGCAGCCATGGCCCTTGGGTCAATCTTAAACTTTATGTAATCATCCACGTAATAGGCGGCCCTATAAACCAGGGATCTGGCGGCTTCGATAAGCATCGCCATCCTACCAAGCTTCTCCTGGATTAATTGGAAGTTTATTATTTGCTGACCGAATTGAACCCTCTTTTTAGCGTACTCGAGTGCCTTATCGAATGCCGAGAGCATTAAACCAACCGCCATGGCCGCAGGTCCTATCCTTGAAACATTGAAGTATGCCAGCGTCCAGTAGAATCCCTGGTTGATTCCCTTCTCGCCACCAACCACGTAATCAATCGGTACCTCTACATTGTCTAGGTATATTTCACCGACTGGTATTGATCTTTGCCCCATCTTTCCCGTTAGCTTTCTAATCGTAACCCCAGGCCAGTCAGTATGTATTATGAAGAGTGTTTGTCCCCTATGCCTCTTCTCCGGTTCTGTCTGTGCAAGTAGCACCCCGTACTTGGCGGTGGGCGCGTTTGTTATGAAGGTTTTCATGCCTCTAATTATGAACTTATCACCCTTCCTCTCAGCAACAGTGTTTAGTTGCGTAATGTCCGTTCCATGCTCAGGCTCGGTATATGCGCCGAAGAACGTGGTTTCACCCTTATAGACAGGCGGTAAATACTTCTTTTTCTGTTCCTCAGTACCGAAGAAATAGAGCAGGTGTGATGAGAATGGTCCGCTCATAATTGCCGTGCCGAGTGTCGGTTCCGCCCTAACGAGTTCCTCGGTAACTACTATGTCCGCTAAGTATGTTGAGAAACCACCACCATTATACTCAGTGGGTATTGATGGTGCCAAAAGACCGAGTTCACCAGCCTTCCTATAGAGATCCCATGGGAATTCCTCCTTCTTATCCAACTCCCTAGCCAATTCAGGACTGAAATTTCTCTGGGCAAACTCCCTAGCGGTTTTTCTCAGTAACTTTAACTCCTCGGCATATTGGGGAAAGAGGTCCAAAATATCCGTCATCAGGAATGATCATAAGTCCTTACTTAAAACTATATCTAATAAATAGATTATATATTAATTGCGGATTTCGCGAGTAAGATTTCATTAATTAATTTACATGGAATTTCTGCCCCGATCTTTAAATCTACATTAGCAATATTTTGTTTTTCCTCAGCATATTTTGCTTTTCTTTTATGGCTATTTTGTTCTTTCTTATGGGAATATGTAGGTCAATATATTAATTAAAAACAAAATATTAATCCCCAGAATATTTAGTGTTATTTTAATGCCCCCATCAGTGGAAGAGGAGTATGTGCAAGTAGCCGAGGAGTTCTATGATTATCCATTAACACTTACTAACTTGATAAAGTGGGGTGTGGATACCTTCCCGGAGCAGGAGGTTGTTTATGCACCACCTGACGCACCCAAACTTAGGCTCACCTTTACCCAAGTATGGGATAGAGTTAGAAGGCTTGCTTCTGCCTTAGAACAACTCGGTGTCAAGCCTGGCGATCCCAAGAGGTTAGGTACAAGGGTTGGAGCCCTTGAGTGGAACTCCCATAGGTATCTAGAACTTTACTACGCAGTTCCAGGCCTTGGTGCTGTTTTGCACACGGCAAACATCAGGTACTCACCTGAGGACTTGGCATACACGATAAACCATGCAGGTGATGAGATACTCTTCGTTAAGGACGAGTTCATACCACTACTACAGGCAATACTTCCTAGGCTAAAGACCGTTAAGAAGATTGTGATAATGACAGATAAGACGGAGCCACCGCAAATCAAGCTTGAAGGTTTCGAGGTATATAATTATGAGGATTTAATAAGGAGTTCAAGCCCATATGATTTCAAGGATATTAATGAGAGGACAGTAGCAACGTTATTCTACACATCAGGTACGACAGGTCCACCAAAGGGCGTGTTCTTTACACATAGACAACTAGTACTGCATGCAATGGGGCTTGCAATATCCACGTCAACCCCGCCATATGAGTTAAGCATTAAGGATGTGGTAATGCCGCTCGTACCCATGTACCACGTACATGCCTGGGGTGGTCCTCACGCCATGTTCCTCGCCGGTCAGAAGTACGTATTTACCGGTCGCATGGATTGGGGGTATATACTCAAGACCATTAGTGAGGAGAAGGTAACATACATATATGGGGTCCCCGTGATACTGTACTTACTACTCACTCACCCTGACTCGCCTAAGTATGATTTAAGGGGGTTGAAGTACGGTAATGGAGGTTCCGCAATACCAGAGGGATTGTATAAGTTAGCGAGGTCTAGGGGCATCATAGTGATCAATGGTTATGGCTTATCGGAGACGGCGCCCGTTATTGCGCAGGCATTGCTCAGGGCATCAACGCTAAATTGGCCCGAGGATAAGAAGGAGAACTACTTCATGAAGGGGTTGAGGCAGATACCACTTGTTTTCCTGAAGGTTGTTGACCCAACAGGTAAGGAGGTTCCCAAGGATGGTAAGACCCTTGGTGAATTAGTTGTTAGAGCCCCCTGGCTAACACCTGCATACTTTAAGGATCCTGAGAAGACCAGAGATTTATGGCGTGGTGGTTGGTTACATACAGGTGATGTGGCGGTTTGGGACTCTGATGGGCATATCTGGATCATGGACAGGCTGAAGGATGTTATTAAGAGCGGTGGTGAGTGGATCGTTAGCACGAGGCTTGAGGACCTCATAAGCACGCATCCTGGTGTTGGTGAGGTTGCTGTTGTTGGTGTTCCCCATCCCAAGTGGGGTGAGAGGCCCATAGCCATTGTCGTACCAAAGCCCGGGCAGAGGGTTACTGAGGAGGAGATAAGAAACCACCTAATGCAATACGTCGAGAAAGGAGAAATACCAAAATGGTGGATACCAGACAAAATAATAATAACACAAAAAGAACTACCAAAAACAAGCACAGCTAAGGCTGACAAGAAGGTTCTCAGGGATCTTTATAAGAATGTGTTGTCGACTTGAACTATATAGTATATATTAGATTAAGCTTTAAAAGTAGTGAATATATGGTTTATTTACATGATTATCGATTTTCACGTATGCCCATCCATAGATTTATCAATTATAAAGGATAGGCTCTCCTCAGTCGGCGTTAGTAAAGTTGTTCTACAACCAATAGATGCATTGCCACTATTTCATATATTGCCAAACAATTACAACCTTCTTAAGGAGTTGGTTTCGGAAGATGAATATGGCGCATTACTTTGGAGTAAATTCGTTATTAAGTTAACAAGTATGTGGTCCTCGGCTATGTACGATAACATGAAGCTGTGGTATGAGGCCATGAATCATGATAGAAACTTCTTCATACCGTTGGCAAGCATAAACCCAGCCCTCGGTATAAAGTATGTTGCTGAAAAACTTAATGAGTTGAGTTCATTGGATGTGCGTGGTTTAGTAGTATCACCAACCCTTCAGCTATTCAACCCCCTAGAAACAAAGGCCTTCAGATCAATACTCGAGTACGTTGAGGGTAAGAATATGTTGCTCGTAATGCACCTGGATCCATGCCCATACAGTGTCAGTACGTGCTTTAAGGGGTTGATGCCTAGTGCGCTCATTGATATTTTAGAGAGATACAGTATAAACCTAGTTCTTTCTGCCTTAGGAATTTCTGAGAGTATGGCATATCCGTGGCTTGAGAGTGTTTCCAGGTTAGTTAGAAGATATGATAGAATTTATGTGGAGACCTCGGGTATTTCATGCATACTATTCAACACCCAGATGGGTAAACGTTTCTTAAAATCTATAGGCACTGAGAGAATACTATTTGGAGGTGGCTACCCATACCTAAGGCTTAGGCAGGTCATTAAAGGCATTAATTGTGTGGAGAGGTCTGGGCTACCTAGACATGATATAGAGGCTGTTCTACATGATAACGCCGCATACCTATTAAGGATTATTGGCTTAAGCGAGGGCTCTAATGATGAGGATATTACTAACATGAAGAAAACAACCGTGGCTTTTTAATTTTAAATGAAAAATCCCAACACCTATGGCGGTATTATACCGAGTGGTGGCGGTATTCCCAACGCAACAACTGCGCTTAATATCAAAAATAATGCCCCATCTATTATTGCCAAAAGGCCTGAAGTCCACTGCAACCTAGCACTTGCCCTATAGCCGGCCAGCGATGCTGTTATTACCTGGATGGCTAGAAAGAGTAATGCCAGAGCCAGGAGTATTTGTCCTGTTAATCCAGCAAGCGCGGTTACGAATAGGAAGTAAATACCAGAGTAGAGTAGAACGTGGTTCATCGCAAAGAGGTTGCTCTTACCTATTGTGGCAGCTATACCTATCATCCAAAGGATTGCATCAAATACCGAGGTTGCTGCAGCGGATAGGGCATTGCCTGCTAAGGCGTCAAATAATACACCAATTAATAACATGATTGCGCCGCTGATGAACACAATACCTAGATCTCTCGGCTCATTCTTCTTCCCAATATTCATATTAACACCGCCGACCGTTATTAGCATGGCGCCACCAACCACATACACAACATCTGTTGCGGCTAAGGCTATACTTGATATTTCACTCATACAAGGTAATGATTGCTACCAAGTCTTTAATGTACGCTTTACCTTTTATATTTATACTATATATTATTGCACAATTATATACATAACATATGTGGTTTGGGTAAAGCATTAAATGTATTCGGCATTTGTGGTATTGTAAATGGGCAGGTTAACCAATGTATTAATAGTAATATTAGCCAGGGTGGTGTATAGTGCGTATTGGTTTTATTTATCTCCGGCATTACCGCTTATCGCTACCGAGTTTAGGGTTAGTAAGGCTCTCCTGGGCTTTGTACCATTCATATTTATTGTTGGTGCTGCTGCATTCCAGGTGCCTGCCGGTATGATAGCTAGTCGCATTGGTAATGCAAGGACTGCTGGCTTGGGTTTACTGATCATGGCTTTAACGGGCTCGTTAATACCCTTCAGCAACAGTTTCTATACTATCCTAGCGCTCAGGTTTGTTGCCGGTATTGGTGCCGCCCTCTTCTTCTCAACGGGCGCGGCTATACTATCCACATCGTACCCAGAGAGGGTCGGTACCCTACTCGGCGTGTATAATGCGGCATTTGGACTTGGTTCTGGGTTGGGTTTGGTGTGGGGCTTGACATTTAACGACAAGTCTCGCTCTTTAGGGTTGGGTTGTCCGCTGTGTGGGTGTTAATGCTTATTAATTCCCCTTGTTCCCTGCTGTTTTGTGCCTGGGGTGGTGCCTTTTTCTTCCTTGGATGAGCCAGTGGGTCGATTACCCACTGTTTTCACCACCCTGGGCACTAAATCTTCCAAATCGAGGG
>Ga0208662_100345_pt1 | contig 18818 bp, 14 predicted proteins | sample OSPB_host_MetaG_FD_187136 | JGI IMG/M metagenome (GOLD analysis project Ga0208662, IMG submission 187136) | Hot spring microbial mat communities from Yellowstone National Park, Wyoming, USA - OSPB_host_MetaG (SPAdes) (version 2) | ecosystem: Environmental > Aquatic > Thermal springs > Hot... | reverse complement strand
TCTGGAATTACCTGAAGAGGAATCTTTACTTGTTGATATTAAGGTTTTGGACATTAATGAGGCTGATTTCTTTCTGGAATTCATAGGGACTTACGTTGAGGTATAAATTTTATGTTAAACTCAAGATAGGACTTTACGGTCTAATTACTTCTTAAGGAATAATTACCTTAGTCAATGATGTTTAATAGCGTCTCCAGTTATGTATAAATTATGCCTTAAGCAGCTGACTCCTCTATGCTAATACTTTGTAGCTAAATGACTACACTTTCTGTCTAACGGAGAATTTTTGTATACCAAAGAATATTCTAACTTATGGATCTTCTGGAAAAAGCTAAAAAACTGAGGAATTTAGGCGACGAATACGAAAATTTATTAAATTCCCTATTGAATGATTTATTTAAATTAATTCCAGATTGTTTAGCGTTGAATATAGATGACTCCTTAATGCCAATTTATGCTACAGCTGGATTAAAAACAAAGGGATTATTGGCTTTTCCATATAAGTGTAGGGGAAAGATTGGCTATGTGGTAATAGGTGAAGACGGTATACTCTACTTTGAGGATACAGAGGGAAATGTAATAGAATTAAAATGAAATAAAGATTAATAAGCTATCAAGACTAAACTAAAATACATTGAATAAGCTAAAATTACGCTATGTAATATTTTTACTCCCATTTATTTTATGGTGGATTCCACTATTAGGACCCTTCTTCACGGGATTATTATTTAGCTATTATTTTAAAACTAATTATAAATATTCAATCACTATTAGTATATTATATTCAATTTTACTTTCCTTTTTAACATCTTACATTCTACTTAATCTTGTAAAAATTAATTTGTTTAACAATATTTTTCATGGATTAGTGATAATATTAAATATAATTGGTAGCACAGTATGTGTAATTACAGCATACGTTTCAAGTTACCATGGCACTTTCGCAAAAATCTTAGATAATTCTGTAGAATTAGAGTTCACAGTTAATAACATAGAGGAGATAGATGGGATTTTATCTCAGTATCTAGATATTAATACTTGTAGTAAACCCAATATAAGGTTCATAACTGAGAATCGAATAGAAGTAACTAGAATTTGTAATAATTTCAAGATAAGCTATGAAGTTTTAAGGAGTGGAAAAATACTGAGAGTTAAAGCAAGATTTAGAAATGATTAAGTAACTTCTCAAATTCTTCATCCAATAATTTCTCGAAATCCTCTTTAGGATAATTATAGTACACATTCTCAAATACTAATTCTGATAGCTTTAGTCTTCTTAACCATCCTTTTTCTTCTAACTCTGGAATACTAGGAAATTCTTTAACATAACCCAATGTAAGATATGCTACCAGCTCAACTTCTTTAGGTATTTTTAAAATTTCCTTGACTTTCTCTTTATCAAAAAAAGAAACGAAACCTACACCTATACCTTCAGCAGTAGCAGCTAACCAAAGGTTACCTACTGCTAAAACCGCGCTGTAAATTGACGTCTCAGGCATAGTAGTCCTGCCTAATATATTTGGACCAAATCTTCTAGGATCACATGTTACGGCAATATTTACTGGTGTATCAAGTATCGCCTCTACTTTTATCCTAGAAAATAAATTTTTCCTATTCTCATCTTCTAAAGAGTTGTAAAATTTCTTGCGTTCCTCTTCAACTAATTCTTTTATTTTCTTTCTAATTTCTATATCTTTAATAACTATAAAATTCCAAGGTTGTGAATAGCCTACTGAGGGGGCTAAGTGAGCGGCAGCTAAAATTTTCGCTAAAACTTGGTCTGGAATTGGATCTGGCTTATAATATGAACGTATATCTCTTCTCTTCCTAATTGCTTCATAGATATCCATATATATGGATAGCCTATCCTTATATTTATACTTTATCTAATAACTCAGTAACAGCCTCAATATATGAAGGATGGGGTGCTACAAAATCTTTAATATCACTAATTTTTATATTAAGACGAATTAGTAATGATATTAAAGATATTATCTCTTCTGCATCTTTCATAAAAGCTTGAGCACCAACTATCTTATCGTCTTTAACACAAATTTTTAGAAAACCATCGGTTTCTTTTTCCGTAACTGCTCTAGGCAAAGATGCCAAATTATATCTTATACAATTACCCTCCATTTTACCTACGTAAGCAATAGTAGGATGTATATAAATTACCTTCGGTATTCCATTTTTATTGAATTTTTTCTTGTAACCTAAAATATTCATGGCAGCTATTTTACCAGCATACATTGCTTCATGAGCCGTATGAGTACCTATTACATCTCCTGCAGCAAATACATTACTCACACTAGTTCTCAAATATTCATCTACAATTATGAAAGGATCATGTTTAACCTCTTCGAAACCACTTATAGATGGCTTCCTACCGAAGGTCATATAAACTACATCAGCAGTTAATCTCTCGCCATTATCCAGAATTACCTCATTTTCTTTCATTTCCTTAACAGTACGATTAAGATAAAGCTTAATACCTATTTTCTCAAAATACGTTGTTATTGCGTTACTAACATCTTTATCTAAATAGGGTAATAAGGTTGATTGTTTATCTATTAAAATGACCTCCTTTCCTAATTTCCTTAACATCCAGCCAAATTCTATTCCTCCAACGTCTCCTCCAATTAAAATTACGCTGTTAAAATCCTTATTAAGATACGGTAAATCCTCGGAATATATTATACCTTTAATCCTCTCTCTATATGTCCCAGTGGCTAAGACTATATAATCTGTTTGAATTGATTCGTTATTAACATTTAACATACCAGATCTAAGGGAAGCAGTACCGTGTATTACTTCAACTCCGCTATCCTCTAACATATACTCTATACCTTTAGAGATTCTAAAAGAAGATTCTTGGCCTAATTTTCTTAATTCTTCCATATTAATTTTAATATCTTTTTTGCCAATTTTTTCCATTTCTGCTAATAGGTGAATTGGATTTAACATGGCTTTAGATGGAATACAACCGTATAATACGCAAGTTCCGCCCAGTCTATCCTCCTTTTCTATTAAAATTACCTTATGACCTCTCTTAGCTAATTCTAGAGATGAGTATATTCCAGCTGGACCAGAACCCACTACACTGATTTTCATAGATTTAAAATAAGAACAGAAAAGAAAAATCTTTACCCTTCAAGGCTCTGCTTATAAGTTTCTGGACCTATTGCTAATCCTACTATTGCTATTACACTTCCCACTATAAATACCGTAGCAGCCGCGTAAAATGGATTTAAATGTGAAGATAATATAGAAACTAATATAGGAGCCCATCCAGCAATTAAGTAAGCACCATTATATGCTGTGCCAACTCCAATAGCTCTGGCAAAGGTTTTAAATCTCTCTGTTAGGAAAGCTGGGGAAATGGCTGAAGGTAAATTAACTAAGAATCCGAATAGTAAGGTTAAATATAGCAAGTTGGTTTTTTCTGGGATTAAAGCATAAAATAAAAACGCTCCTATTGCAGCGATTATAGAACCAATGATACCCATTTTCCTTCTCCCTATGTAATCAGAAATTAACCCAGAAATCAGCATAGAGGGTATTCCTATTAAATTCATATAAGTTACTAATAAGCCAAAGTATGAAGGAGATAGTCTCATAATCTGACCAAATATTGTAGGGACTAGCTGAGGGCCAGCATAGATTGCTAGCCAGAAGCCTACCATTACAATAAAAGGTTGAGGTAACTCCCTTAATCCCTTAATAGGATTTACGTTATGCTTAATCTTTAACCAAACTGAGGGCTCTACCATTTTAAACCTTATTAAAACTGCTAATATAGCTGGTATTACTCCTATTATAAATATTAATTTCCAATAAAACGTTATAAATTCCCTTCCAGTAACTGAAGCTAGATAGGTGAATAGAGTATCTACTCCAACAAATCCCACTAAAACTCCAGATTGCATTAATCCAGAAAATACTCCTCTATAGGAGTTAATACTTTCCATTACTATTGTGAAACTCCCTGCTACATCTCCTCCTATAAATATACCTTGAACTAATCTAAGAAGAGAAAGTAAAATAGAGGCTAAAATTCCTATCTGAGCGTATGTAGGTAAAATTGCAGTTAAACCTATAGATAATGAATAGCCTAAAACTGTAATTAATAGACTTGACCTTCTACCAAATTTATCCCCTATGTAACCAAATACAAACCCACCTAAAGGTCTAGATATTATCGTGAATACTATAGGTAAGACTGCACCAAGGAGTTTTATGGTAGGATAAAACAACTCTCCTAAAATTGTTGAAGTAATTACAACTGCACCTAAATCATATCCATCCATAACCCAGGATATGTATCCCCCGATAACATTACTCCAATTTTCAACTTTCATAAATTCAAACTTTTGCAAATATTTAAAAAATTATCTTTTAAACTATCCATAGATTCTCAATACTTAGCCTTTACACTCTCCCCATCATAAACGAATATCAGATTCTTCTCTAAACCAGTAACCTTCCTATCCGTTATTATTATTAAGGGAAATCTCTTTAACTCCCTCTCTAACCTTATCACACTAGTAACTTTCAACCTATTAGATTTTACCTCAGATAACTTCTTTAATATCTTAAAGGTCTCTAATAGATCATTTAGACTATAGAAAGTTAAAACTAATTTACCATCTAATTCCACTATACTATCGTCATCTATTAGAAACACTATATCTAACGCGCCGAATTTCTCAAAAAGCTTTTTAAGAGCTTCTTCTAACTGATTTAAACTCATATTTGAGTTAAGATCTATAGCTATTAGAGGTTCCATACAAAGTGACTAACTATTAAACTTATAAACTTTTTGCCTAATCAAATAAATAAGTTTAAAAAATAAGCATAAAATAAATACCTAGACATTAAAGAACCTAAAATAGATAATCCAAATTTAAACGAGTCAACTGAAAAATAGTGGATTAAGATAATTCCATTATGATAATGGAAACTATCGTGTATTACTAGTCATGTTTATAATTTATAGTCAAAAATTTAAATTATGGGAATAAGTAAAGAAGAGCTTTTGAATAGGGCAATTACAATTATAGATAAGGCTGAAGCTGAGGGAATAACTTTAAGGTTAATAGGAGGTGCAGCAATAGCGTTAATAGCTAAGAAAGGATCTGAGATTTACGCTAGAACTTATAAGGATGCTGATTATTTTGGACTATCTTCTCAAAGCGGAAAAATATCAAAATTTCTAGAAAACTTAGGATTAATAGCAAATAAGAGATTTAACGCTTTACATGGACATACTAGATTAATGTTCTTTGATCCAGTTATTAATTCAACAATTGATATATTCCTTGATGAATTTAAAATGTGTCATAGATTAATTTTGAAAGATAGACTAAAGATAATGAAGTATACAATTCCAACATCCGATTTATTACTCACTAAAATGCAGATAATTCAATTAACTGAAAATGATAAAAAAGATATAGCTGCGCTTTTATATGATGTAGAATTAGGAGAAAAAGACGATGAGAGAACACTAGATTATAACCATATAGCGAAAATTCTTTCAGAGGATTGGGGATTTTATAAAACCTATACAATTAACCACGATAGAATGCTTGAATTTTTAAGAGAAGATCCCAATAAAAACATAATAGAGAGTAAATTAATAAAATTAAGAGAAATAATTGAAAAACATCCCAAGAGCGTTAAATGGAAGATGAGGGCTAAGATTGGAGAAAGAGTAAAATGGTATGAAGAGCCGGAGGAGGTAAATACTAACTTTATGACTCAAACTTAAAGCAAAAATAATCACTATTATATACTGTTTTTGAAAAATCATTAACTTTTCTGCTCAAAATCACTATTATCAGAAAGCTAGAAACTTATCGAATTTACTAACAATCAATCTAATAAGAATCTCGGCTGATAATTAGATTTGATAAAACTAGAAGCTTCAAAATTTAAATATAAAATAAAATACCCTTTGTCAAATTTAATATTAAATGAACATCGAAAGAGAGTTAAGAGATAAAGGGGTAGAAATTTTAAGATTTACATGGGTAGGATTAGATGGCTATATAAGATCTAAGGGAGCTTATATAGATCATATTGATGAGCTATTGAAGACTGGAATAGGATTAACAATGGCCATGATGAGCTTCACCCCCATGGATTACATAAGCCCTTACGGAAGTTTTGGCCCTCAAGATGAGGATGTATTCCTAATGCCAGATATAAGCACTTTTTCAATATTTCCACCTTCTGCAGTAATAATATGTAACTTATATAAACAAGGTAAACCCTGGGAATACGACCCTAGAAGCACGTTAATCAGAACATTAGAAAAAGTAAAGGAACAGTATAACTATGAATTTAGATCAGCTTTTGAAATAGAATTTTACTTAGTTAAAGATAGAAAACCTTATGACGATGCTAGATGTTTCGATTCTCAGGCTTATTATAATAATCCCATAATTCCAGAAATAGCTAAGACAATAAGGCAAATAGGAATAGAACCAATAAGAGTGATAAAAGAGTACGGACCAGGTCAATATGAATTTGACATAATGCATAAAGAAAGTTTAAGAAGTGCAGATGAAGTTATACTATTTAAAGAAGTAGCAAAGCAAATTGCAGCAAAATATGGAGTTGAAGCCAACTTTATGCCTAAACCCTTTAACAAATTAGCCGGATCTGGTCTACATTTAAACATAAGTGCATGGAAGGATAATCAAAACGTCTTCTATAATCAAAATGATAAATACGGATTAAGCGAGATAGCTTATAGTTTTATAGCTGGTTTAATAGAACATGCGAAAGCGTTAACTGCAATTGCCGCGCCAACAGTGAACTCTTATAAAAGGTTAGTTCCAGGGTCATGGGCACCTACAAAAATAACCTACGGATATAATAATAAATCAGCAATGATAAGGATACCCACACCTTATCCTAGTATGTCTCAAATAGATAGAAGGGTAGAATACAGAGTTCCAGATCCTTTAACAAACCCCTATTTACTTTTAACTGCAGTAATAGAAGCAGGTCTTGACGGAATAGAAAGGGGTTTAAGACCACCTGAAGCCGTTAATGAAAACGCATATTATAGAAAGGATATAGAGGATATCCCACGAAATCTAAGGGAAGCATTAAACGAGTTAAAGAAGGATACTAGATTAATTGAAAGAATAGGAAAACCGTTAATAGAGGAGTTTATAAAAATCAAAATGGCAGAAGTTGAAGAATACGAAAGTTTAGTTACCGATTGGGAGTACGAAGTTTATAGACACATGTGATAAAAAATGAAGATAATTGACTCTCACTCACACTGGTTCTCAGCTAAAATAATGGACGAGAAACAATTCATAATGGCATCTGCAGAATCGTGGAGAGAAAATGAGATAAATTCTGACGTAATAACTATGAATAAACTAAGACCTTTCTATTTATATTTAAAAAATGAACTAACAAAATTATTAGGAGAGAACTTCATAGAGGAAAGAAACAAGATGATAAGAGACGATCCAGTAAACTACATGAAATTCTTGTTTAATGATGCTCAAATAGAAGGGTTCGTAATAGATGTTGGATTCGGAAGTAAGGAAGTTGAAATACCAGCCAAATTAAAATTATTATTTAGAATAGAGTCAATAATTAATGATCTATTTTCCTTATCATCTTTTGATAAAGCATTAGAACATTTTAACGAGATACTAAGAGAAAAAATACGCGAAGGATATTCTGGGTTTAAAACCATAATAGCATATAGAACTGGACTTAAAATAGATTGCAATTTAGAATTAGCTAGAAAAGACTTTTTAGACAATAAAATGGAATGGTACGGAAGGATAGCTAAGGGATTCAGAGATTATCTGGTATGCGAAACTCTGAGAATAGCTAAGGAATTAAAAGTACCAGTTCAAATTCACACGGGAGCAGGAGATAGAGATATAAAATTCGAATTATCCAGACCCTCTTATCTTACTAACATTGTTAGAAAATATGAGGGAATTGTCGTATTAGTCCATGCTGGATACCCATATCATAGAGAATCTGCGTGGATGTCTTATATCTTCCCTTCAGTGCATTTAGATACCTCACAAGTAATACCATTTGCGCCTTTAGCTGCATACAATATATTAAGAGAAATATTTGAAGTAGCTCCATTAAATAAAGTGATGCATGGTTCTGACGCTTTTGAAATTCCAGAAATTGCATGGTTAGGGGCTAAGTTAGCTAAAAAAGCAATAAGTAAAGTAACTAACGAGTTAGTTGAAAAAAACATATTAAATGAAAGGGAGGCTGAGGAACTAGTCAATAGATTTCTATATGAAAACGCGCGAAATATATATAAGTTTGAGTAGTAGTTGGAGGGTCAGTAATAGGTATAAATTTTACAGTATGATAAACGTAATATCCAGCTAAATTAGTCGTTGAATTTTGAAGACCTTGCGCAGCGAAAATCTCCTTATATCCAACGCTATTAATTAAATAATAGTTAGTTAAGGTCTTAGTAGTTAACGCATTATTAGAGGTTAACGCTACTAATACGGCTCCTCCATACTTATTTATAATTTCTATAATCCCACTGAAACCACCAATTGCTGTAACATTTTCGACAGTTTTTATAGTAATATTCTGACCATTATATATACTTAATTGATAGTAATAGAGACCTAAACTTAGCGTACCATTTTGCGAATAACTTAAATTATAAGGTATTACATGTGGATTTGTTATTGGAACTGCTATAGCTGAAAACTGTAGAAATATCGGATAATATACGTTATAATATAATGTAGCATTGTACAAATTACCTCTTTCCACTGCATATTCTGTAAACTTCTCACCTAAATAGGCTTTCTCATATATCTGATTAAAGGTCTGGTAAGCGTAGAATCTGCCTTGTTGAATTACATCAGAATATTCTGTTCCATGCTCAAACTCTAGGATAGCTGAATAGTTAATAAGATATGATCCTCCCTCTTGATAATATACACCTAGGATTCCAGAATTAAAGATAGGTGAAGAGTCCATGAATCTTGAGTATTGAGATAAAAGTTTAGCATTTATTAATGGATTTGATGAATTTACCCATAATAATAATACAGCAGCTATATCCCAATCATAAGCTGCAGTACCGGTTAATTCATATGCTGTTAACAAATTCGTTACAGATACTGCTATATTAGCTGAGGATCCTAAGGCTAACAGCGGAGTTAAATCAATAATATAAGGACTGTGGAAAGACAATGTGTTTATTGAAGTCACTGGCTTCCACCATAATAAATCAATCCCACCAGTGTATATAGTCTCATAGGGATTAACTACTCCTGCAAGCCTACCATCATATAGCACTTGTATTTCTCTTGTAGCAGGTTCATTCGCATACCAGAACTCGTCTAATCCTCCTCCCTCTTCATATAGCAGCATAGCAAGTTTATATGTCCCATTTGGTATTATCACGTTTTGTGATACATAGTCATTAAACGGATTTAGAATGACATATGAGTAATTGTATTTATTTAAAAATAATGGAATAAAGTAATTAGGCAACCCCTTTGGAGGATTACCAGGATAGAGGTAAAGAGTGACATTCATTTTATATATTCCCGTTATGCCTATTTTAGCATCGTAAAAGTTCTCTAAAACTAATTGGAAGGTTACATTTCCCTTTAACAAGTTTTCAAATAAAGTTACATCAGATGATGCTGTAGAATTTAGAAGTTCTTGTGTTGAACCCCAGAATATTGGAACACCATTTGCAAATATGTAAACTGGTCTATCGTATTGAGCACCATTAGACTCGTTGATGCTTACATTAAGTATCTCCATACTATAATTTCCTTGAGGTATATTAACGTGAACTACATAAGGGGTAAGCGCACTGTTATTAAAAATTACATTAGTAGCTATGTTTACTTTTATTGGAGTAACATTAGGAGGGTGTATTTGATAAGCCTCAAAAGAATAATATGCTGGATCATACTGTATTTTTCCACTGTTTAAAACAGTTATATTCCCTAATATTGGATGTATAAAGGTTGATTGGGAATATGTTGTTACGGAAAACATTAGTGGAAGAAATATGCTTAATAAAATTACTAATGTGAAAATAGTTCCCTTAATCATTACTTTTCACCCCTTCTTCTCATTATAATAAATACTATAACGATTGCTATAATTGCTATAATTAACGATATTATGGTTAATATAGTTGTTCGTAATAGTGAGCTCTGTAATGATAGAATATTGTCTTGTAATACGACAAAATGATAGTTATTGAGTACATTAAATGTTAGATTGTAAGGTAAACCATCAGAAACTTGCACTGTAAATGTATAAGTTCCATCTGGTAAGCTAGAGGCATTAAATGGAATTTCAATGCTTAGTAAGGACGGAGATGAAGATATTAACTTATACATAATGGGCTCATTGTCCATCATAACGTTTAATAGTTTAAGATACTCTCCAGAAATGTTAACTATAATAGTTTTTTCACTAGATGTTATATTAACTGGAGAATATATCAATTTCGGAGAAGGTATTTCTGAGATAGAAGTTACGTTATTTAGACTTACTCCTTTTAAATTAATTACCGAGTTCACTTGCAAGAATCCATAATTTGAATCTTCTATAATGGATGAAATTACATTAATTATAGAATTGTTAGCTATTATTGCAATATTCTGCCCACCTAGCGTAGATTTAATTATTGTAACAGATGAATTGTAGGCAACCAATTTATCGATTTTAGATGAAGTTATTGTAACAGATGAATTGTAAATTATTAACGTTTTAGCAATAACGTTATCTATAATTAAATTGGTATGAGTTATTGTAATATTATTGGAGGCTACAGAAGATAACATATACGTCGTGGAGTTAACTTTAGATAAGAGAGGCAAATCGAAAGTTCCATTTATAATCATTTTATCAATAAAAGTATATGGTAATACATTAAAATAATAATAGTGATTAGAATATAAATTGTAGCCATCGGCTGAAACACCAGAAATTATAACGTTCCATGGGCCTGCGAATGAGTAGAGTGGAGAACCTTGATATATTGACCCTTGAAGTATTGAAGGTATCTGATATAAACCAACCCATTCACCTAATGTCGAGTTGTATTGTAATGGTACTCCAACATCAGAGGCTATTATTAACGATTCAAAATTAAGCTGCGTAGGTAAGAGAGTTGCTGTAAACATACCATATTTAACCTCAGTACCATTAGGATAGGTTATATTAGCCAAAATCTTAATCCATTGTCCTTCATATGTAATGCCATTAATCTTAACGTTATAATTCAGATTAGCAGGCGAAACATAAAATGCGGTAGTATAATTGGAAGTAATTAGTCCTACTGAAGTATTTGTGACTGAATTTATTATTACGTTATAGAAACCAGAAGTAGCATTAGAAGGAATTGTAAAGTTACCTTCATATAGAAGGAATAATAGAAATACTCCAAATTGTACAATATCTGGTGCAGGAACTAACTTAACATCCCCTATTAGCTTACCCATTGGATTGTATATATACGCAGTAACGTTAGAAGTAAACAAACCCGTGAATTCTACTGTAAGAACAAGATCTATTATAGTTATATTTTGTCCAGGTGCTGCTGCTGGTAAACCATCGTCAACTGGAGTTAGTATTGCACCAAAATTAAACTCTCCGAAGTACACATAAGAATATGCACTTCCATAGGAATCGTTAATTATAAGTAGATAAGTTCCTTGAGGCAAGGGCGGAATTAACGCATATATTCCCTCATATTGTCCAGGATTAACCATTATTAATGGGATAGAAGCGATAGCATGACCGTTTCTAACTAAATAAGCTGTAACTGTTTTATTTATTACTGGAGTACCATTAGGATAGTAAACGCAAGCCTCTATCGGGAAGGGTTCATTATAGGGTATTGGCAATCCAAATGGATAAGGAATTGGAGATATAATGTTAATAGACTCACCTACATCAACCTCAGTTGTACCGACTCCGCTAAATGAAGCGGATGTACCATTAATAACTATTTCCCATATATTAGGAGGATATCCTTTAATAATAGTGAAATTCCCTATCCAGTAACTTCCATTAAATGTTAAGGGCACCGTAGCTAAATAACCATCTAAAGTGTAAATGTAAGCGTTAAAGCTACCAGAAGTAACCTCAGTATTATTAGGATACGTTATATACGCTACTATCGTAAACGTAGAATTATAGAAATACCAAGGCTGAGTTACTCCTGGCTCAAAAGTACTGACTGAAATTTGCAAATTCTTTTGCACAAAATGCTTTATGATAGAAGCTAACATCCCAGCATTAGGACTACCTAAACCAGTAACTAGATTATACGAACCATTAGCATAATAATATCCATTATATCCGAAATATATTGGATGAAAAGCCTCATGGTATAATGTACTATTCCTATAAATTTCATAAAATAAAGGATTTACTAAACCTAAAGAATGACCAACATAACCATCTATATCGGCTATTATTCCAGACCATAAAGGAGTAGCTAAACTAGTACCTCCAACTACAATTTCTTGTCCTAATGCGTAAACTACAAACCCAGTATAGGGATTAGCGTCTGCAGCTACATCTGGAACGGTCCTGAAATTAGAGTGAGTAATATAACGCTGATACCACGGCGCTGGAAATAATGAACTGTATCCTCCTCCGGACGATACCGTACCCTCAACCTCACCAAAATATAAAGGATTTACACTCCATGCAGTTTCATAACCGTAAGTTGCTGTTGAATTATAAGAATAAAGATAACCAGAAGTTACATTAATAAATAAAGTAGTGCCTCCAACCCCAGTGACAAAAGGTGAGGAGGCAGGATAACTTACAGAACCGTAAGTCGTAGGAGTAATACCATAAGCTCCATTATCTCCTGAAGCAGCTAAGAAGGTTATACCTTCAGCAGTGCCTAAAGCGAAATAATAATCGTAATAGGGATAATTAGGTATTGGCACACCGTTAAATACTGCATAAAACCCAGAAGCTCCAAATAGGTTTTCTGGAATGCCCCAACTCATGGAAACTACCTGGGCTAAATCCTCGCTCACTACTAAATCTATAGCTGAAAATAGAGCTGGAATAGTATCAGAGGGAGCAACAACTAGCAATATATTAGCATAAGGTGCTGCAGCGTGAGCAGCTTCCACATCTAATGCAGTTTCTTCATACCAACCTGTTACTAAACCGTTTAAAGGATGATATGGACCTATTGGCAAGACGGTTAAGTTTAAAGGAGGCAGATGGAAATGAGAGTCGAACAATTTAACGTCTTGATATATTTCGGGATCTCCATAAGCGTCAATTATTGCAATAGTGATTTTCTTATCTGTAGTTGAGTTAATTATGGGTGTAATATTATAAGCGTCTTCTATATCTTGAGGGGTATACCATGTAGCTGAAAATTGAAAAGTATATACGAAAGATGAATAAGTCTGCTTATTAGGTATTAGGTGACCATTCTTTAAGTTACCTAACTGTATTAGGGGAATTTGAACATTGCTAAAATTAGTAAGGCCTCCTATTAATAAATTATGTAACTGCATAGGAATACTAACTTCTCCTTCCGGTTTGTAATATATCTCACCATTAGGGGATTGAACTAGTATGAATTTAGTATCAAATAAGGATGATACTATAGAGACTGGAGCTTCAGCAATTACCTCAAACGGACTCCTATAGACCACTATAAACCCCTTATTTTCGAGATAAGATATAACCTCATTCACTTTACTTTCTTGTCCAAACATTGAAATTAATTGGGAATTTGTTAAAGGCTTTATCTGATGATCTGCTACTTCTTGGGCAATAAGATAAAGCATATTAAGATTCTTAGGAGGGATAAAGATTTCTAAATAAAGGGGAGTACTCGGATTTAAGGAAGAAATTACATTATATTGCCCATAAGTCGGTTGGACAAAGGTGGTAGTATAAGCTAATGATGATAAGGGAAATAAAGCTGAAATTAAAAAAAGAGTGACTAACGATAGCTTTACTATAATACCTTCCATATTATTAATAAACTTTTATGTGTATAAAAGGATTACTTAAATATAACTCCACCAATGATTTGCAAAAATTTAAGGTTTTAACATAAGTGTAAACTTAGAAACAATATCACAATATTTCACAATTTTACAAAAAAGAAAGAAATAAAAAAGTTAGCTTTACTTCTTAGACTGCTTCTCCAACATTTCTAGTAATTCCTTTGGAGCGTCCTTCTCGCTAACAGCGCCTCTACCAGTCTTCCCTCCGCCCTCATCATAGGTAAAGCTTATCATCTTGCCAACTCTCCAAACCTTCTTTATCTTACTAATATCTACCTCCTTCTCTTCACCCTTATACTTGAACTTTACCGTTACCATTGCTTTCCCCAACATACTCTTAAAGGCTTCTCATAAATAAACTTTACGCTATTAACATGAGTACAACTTAAAGGAAATCCTTAGCGCAATCTAAAGTTATTACCTTATCAGAAGATCATATTAAAGTTATCCCTAACGTAAAATCGTAGTCTCTTTTCCAAAATAAAATATCTAATTGAAATTTTCTGTTTAATAATTATTACAAGTTAGATTAAGGCACTAATCAACTATAAAATCATTACATATTAGTTTGAAGAAAAAATATAAGTCAAAAGAAAAACATTATTTTGTAGTGAACATTATGACTATGGCAGAAGCACTAAATAAAATAATAAAAAAGAGAAAGACAAGTGCCTTAAGATTATCTTACTATCCCTTCTTATTAGCGGTAAAGGATAACGTACCTGAAGTAGAAACAATGTTAATAAAAAGAAAAAGAGAACTGAACAACTTCCTAGATAAATTATACACGGAAAGTAAAAAGTACCTTTCTAAATATGCTAAAGATAAATACTATTGTACGTGCGGAAAAACATTCTCTTCTGCATATGACTTTTATACACATGTATTTAAAGAACATAAATTAAACATTTTAAGAAATTAAATTAAAAAATTACTCTGGTGGAATTTCCCTATACGTTAGCGTTAAATCAATACCTCTCCTTAAACGATAGAAATACGCTATAACAAAACTAATAACACCCAACCCCACTAAACTCACTATGTACGCTATTCCAGGCCAATAAGGCTGACCGTTAGCGGATATAACACCGAAATAGGGATTAGTGAAAGCCTCATAACCCATGAAAAGCATAAATATAATCGATAAAATAGCTGAGGTCAGCATTCCCATATTTCTCTCATTTAAGGCTTGCCTAATTCCAGCTAAGGCAACTAATAACAAATACGCAATTGCTAGAGGAGTATAGCTATACAAAGCCTCATAACCGTTAGGACTTATTATTGGGACTGCTAGGAAAATTAAAGTGACAACGAAGTCCAATATATGAGCATACATAGGAGAGCCCTGCTTATTAAGCCTTGAGAACACCTCTGGGAAAAGCCTATCAAAAGAAAAGGCGAAAATATACCTAGCAAAAACTATTACGCCGAAAGCCATTACGAAGAACTCCCATGCTATTAAACCAATCCCTATAAACCACTGCAAAGCCTCATTATTAGCTAACGCAATTGAAACTGACCAGAAATTATATGTAGAAGTTGGATATAGTGATAAATTAAAACCGTAACCTGCAGCAATATCCATCAATAAGAAGGGAACTGTAATGAAAATTAAAGTCAGCAGACTACCTAAGATTAAATTATACTTCAAACCCCTCTTGCTTTTAATCTCAGAAGCTACAGCAGGACCTGCATAAAGCCATATATATGCAAATGACGCGAAATAGGGTATCATATATAAGGTTGCAGGAAAACTAAAGGTAGGTCCAGTATAAGGTTTAGCTGTTAAATTGAAATCCCTAAGAAAAGGCTGAATGGCGACATGATAATTAGGTATATTAATCGCTAGGACTAAAATAGCGGCTAAAGTACCAATTAAGGATAATATTCCTAAAGCACTAGTTAAAGTATACCCCCATTTCGGTCTGAAAATATTTATTAAAATTACAATAGTAAACGCTAATGCAGCTAAACCGTAAGCCAAATATGCATTATTAGTTGTAAAGACATTATTGGCTAAGTTAACTAAATAGGGCTGAGAATGTAAGGTACCTATTACTAACAACACTGTACTTATGGCAGAAACGGAGAAAAATGCGGAAAGAGCGAAGAAAGGAGGCATATTAAAGGCTAAAGCCACGCCCATTATAGCTCCTAAAGGACCATTAAGCTTCCTCGATAGCCAAACATAATCTCCTCCAGTTCTAGGAATCCTCTGAATAAAGTATGTATACAGAAATACTAAGGGTAAAGTGAATAGAAAAGTTAGCAAAGAGGCTATCCATAATACAGCTCCAGGGATTATATAAGGACTTATGCCCAGAAATATCGCTAAACCTGCACCCATATTAGCTACATTAAGCATTGTTGCATCTAACAGTGAAACGCTCTTAGTTAGCCCAGAAGTCTCCCTTACGAATAGCTTACTATTTGCCATAATTGGACTTAGGAAATAATATTTTTAAATTTATCCATCGAAAATGAGTTCGATTGTTTTTAACTCTATTAATTACTAAAAAGGAAATTATAGATATCAAAATTGTAACCAGGTTAACCATTATAACAGTAAAGTAATTTGTATTCTCTGAAGGACGTCCGAAAGCCCTCCCAGTGGGAGATGTAGATAGAGGATAAGAAGACATGTTTTCTCCTCCTTCGAAACTTAAAATTGAAATATTATTTGGAATTAACATCAATGCCAGCAAATAAGAGGTAGTAGATCCTTTAAAGAATAATTTAAGTCCATTACTAACGTAAATATTACCCAAATACGAAAAACATACGGAAATATTAGGAGAGGATGTGAAAACTGAAAGAGAAGTACTCCCGTTAGTCACACCAAATACTCCACCACCTGGTACTGAAACGTATACTATAATCACCTTATAAATTCCCCTACTAACGTTAATATTTAAGGATGAGGAATTAGAAACTGAAATGAAAGCGATATCTGGGAATTTAGCCAAAATCTCCTCATCATAAACGTTAACGTTTATCGTATCTGTAAAGTTTGTGGGATATGGGAGATGCTTAACGCTAAGCTTAACGGGTTTCACACCTTGTTTATATGCCGACAAGGCAAGAAGTTCAGCGTAAGTAACGTTACCTACATAACCACCTATATATTGAGGAGGAACGCTAAACATCAAATAATCAGGAATAACATTAACGGATATCTTTGTAGGAGAAATATTAGGATATGCGAAATTAACGTAAATAGGGGAAATTATATTATATGTAAAATTATCGTTTTTGAACACTAAGAAATAAGAGTTGTTATATACTAAAGTGAAGTCCTTACTTTCGTATATAGTATTAAGAACTTTTAAACAGTTCTCAGTTGTTACTACATATTGAATACCGTACTCGTTTAATATTACTCCTAAATAAGGTGTTTTATAGAAAGGGGCTGAAGTAGAATTTGGTAAAACGTCAAAAAAGTTAAGCCAATTTGAAGGAACTACTCCAGTAACCATAACGTTACCTACAGCGTGAGTTTCTAAAAAATCAGCTAGTTTAACCAATTGTTTAGGAGGTACTTGAGGGTTATAATATCCTAGATAATTACCGCTAATTACCATAGATGAGGAGAAAATAAACTGAGAGACTATTATTAGCACAAAAAGTGGAAGAAGATAACGATTAGATAAGATTTTAGCTAAAACTAAAGAGACTAGAATAAAGAGAGGAGCCAAAACCATTTCGCTTAAATAAATAGGTAGAAATAGCCATAGGTAGTTATACACAAATGTGTTCGATAAAACGTTAAGCAATGGATAAATTAAGTTTAATCTTACATTTATATTAGGTAAATTAAAGGAGGATGAGATAATTAATACTAGAAACAGGTAAAGTGAAATGAGATAAGTTGCTACACTTCCCCTCTTCTTCAAGAATATATAACCTAAAATACCACATTCTGCAAAGGAAAAGGAAAGAATGTAAACCAATAAGTAGTTCCCAAATAGATAGCTAACTAAAGGTCTAAATAATCCTAACCCCCTCAAAGAATCAAGAAGGGGAAAAGTCAAATAAGCTAGCCATAATTGCTCATTTGAAATTGAAAAGCTTATAGAAGAGTACGAGTGGAAATTATAATACAAAATGAGAAATAGTCTTGAATTAATGGCAAGATAAAATGGAATAGAATATAAAAAGGTTTTAAGATCATTTACCCTATGCTTATATATTAGTACTGTAATTATAATAAAGAGAGTGTAAACGAAACCCCTAGGATCTGTGGTAGTTAAAGAAGCAAATAGCGCTAAGAGGAAAGCCCCTTTTATTCCTCCTTTTTCTAAAGAGTAAAAAGATCCAGCTATTAAAGCAGGCAATAAGGCATAAAAAGCTGCGTAATCTGACCAATGACTGTAATAATAAGCAGTAGGAGTAATAGCGTAAAGAAAAGCCACTAATGAACTTACTGGAACTCTAATCCGATATCTAACCCCTTCTTTATTTAGAAAATAACTTGAAGCAAAATACATTGAAGGAATTGCTAAGGCGAAGGGAAATATGAAATAAGAAACCCAATCTACTAACATGGGCGAAACAACGTTAAAATATAGTAAAATTGCAATTGGCATTGCAACGTTATCCATTATTGAGGGAAAGCCTAAATAGGTTAAAGAAGCCTGTTTAGAATTTAAGTAAAATGAGGGATAGGAGTCCCTCTGATAAATGTAACCTACATGAAGGAAGACTTTCCATAATGCTAAGATGGGAGTTAACACTGTTAGAAATATTACTAAAAGGACCTCAATT
>Ga0208662_100342_pt1 | contig 18939 bp, 24 predicted proteins | sample OSPB_host_MetaG_FD_187136 | JGI IMG/M metagenome (GOLD analysis project Ga0208662, IMG submission 187136) | Hot spring microbial mat communities from Yellowstone National Park, Wyoming, USA - OSPB_host_MetaG (SPAdes) (version 2) | ecosystem: Environmental > Aquatic > Thermal springs > Hot... | reverse complement strand
GGTAGTGTTTTTAAATTCTGGTTTGCCTAATGTTTTGAGCCGGGTCGTCTAGCGGCCAAGGATGGTGGGCTCTGGACCCACTGACCCCGGTTCGAATCCGGGCCCGGCTACCAGGCGAATGAACCTGGGAATGATCCTCACCATTCAACCCCACCCCACCTTGTTACGGTTCATTGTACTCCTTGTTACGGAAGGGTTAAATAACCCTCTGCAGCGCCTGTTACAAATGGTTGACTGCGAGCTCATCAACATCAGCAGCATAACCAATGAGGAGAGGGTTAAGATAATCAACTACGTCATGGAGGCCAAGGGCATCCGTGCCAGGGACCTTGGCGTGACCATCAACCTAATCAGCATGATTAGGAGTGGCAGGCGCCGAGTCACAGAGGACTTGTTGTGTAGGGCGCTTAGGTTCCTCAGCACCGAGGAGTTGGCTAGGTTGCTTGGGCAGGTTCCTGAACCTGAGCCGGCCACGGTCAACGACATTGTTAGGGTTATTGCACGTGCAAGGGTTGATGCTGGGTTTAGGGACGTGTTAATCAGCATGATGGATAGGTACCTTGGTGACTACCTTAGGGCGCTTGGCACTAGGTGGGTTGTGGGTGAGCAGGACGTTGAGGAGTTCGTTAAGGCCAAGAGGCTTAAGGGCATTAGCGAGAAGACGATTAGGGCTGAGGTGCATTATATTCGCCTTGCCCTCAGTGAGCTTGGGTGGGTCCTCACGCCTGACGGCATCAGGGACTACCTGGCTGAACTCAAGGCTGATGGCGAGGATTATGTGCTTAAGCACCTTACCTACAGCCTAAAGTCACTCCTCAAGGCCGTACTCAAGCCAAGGGACCCAGCCTTGTTTAGGCTGTTGTACGATGCATTCACAGTGTACAAGCCCAGGGCTAATAACCACGTTAAGCTACCCACCCTTGAACAATTGCGCCAAATCTGGGCCAAGCTACCGAGCATTGAGTCCAAATTCTACTTCACCCTACTCGCCGAGGCTGGGCTTAGGCCGAGTGAACCCTTCATACCGAGCATTGATGACCTCGACATCGAACACGGCATGATACGCATAGGTAAGGTTACTGAAACCAAGCGCTCCTTCGTAGCCTTCCTAAGGCCCGAGGTCGTGGATTGGGTTAGGGAGTCCTACCTACCAGCAAGGGAGGCATTCGTGGAGGCCTACATTGAGAGGGTTAGGCAGGACTACCTCAAAGTTGGGGCCAATGTTGACGCCTGGGCAAGGAGGCTAATCCCCTATGACCAATCCCGCCTAAGGCGTGAGATCAAGGACACTGCCAGGCAGGTCCTCAACCGTGACTTCGGGCTCTACGAGTTGCGCAAGTTCTACGCCACGTGGATGATTAGCCAAGGCGTACCAGAGAGCATTGTCAATACACTTCAAGGCCGTGCCCCACCCAGTGAATTCCGCATACTTGTCGAACACTACTGGTCCCCAAGGCACGAGGAGCTGAAGAATTGGTACCTCAAATTCGCACCACACATTTGCTGCCTATAGGCAAAGCGGAAGCTAATTAATAAGTGGCGTAGTATTCTTCTGGTGGCTGGTGGTGGGTAGTGTTGGGGTGGGTGTTGCCGGTGTTGGGTCGGGTGGTTCAGGCGGCGGCAAGGGTGCTGGGCCTAGGGGTAGGAGGCGCAGTGGCTTGACGCCAATTGACGTCCACATCGTGGATTGTAGGTACTGCCCGGAGGGTTGCTGTGGGGGTAAGGCCATTGCCGTGCCAAGCGACTTGTATGATAGGCTCAAATTAATTAGGGATGCACTTGAGGCGTATCAAGGCACAAAGGGTAAGTTGGCGATGTGCCGTGTAATCAACATGCTTGGCGACGTATTATGCATGTACCTTGGTTACTTGCCCAGGAGGCCGGTTAGGATTAAGGATGTTGAGAGGTTGATTAGCCGTGACGTGCTTTATAAGGCCCGCTACATGGTTACCCGGCTTAAGGATGCGCCGGACCCTAGAACGGCTTGGCTATTCATCGAGTTGGCTATCCAATCGTGGTTCAACAACATGCATCGTGTGCTTAATGTTCAACCGAGGGGCTCTTGGGTTGACTATGCGCAGGGCCTGCTCAGCGGCCTTGGCGTGCCGTGGGGCATGCGGTTCACCTTCGCATGGGCCTTGGCCAACCTGCTTAGGAGCGAGTTAGTTGAGCCTGAATTCAAGCCGGGGGCTCGGGTTGAGGTGCTGGCCATCCGCCTCAAGTGCCCATGCGGCTCACTGCCTGACGTCGTGCCCACAAGCCTCCCTGCCCCAGCCATGCTTGTTAGGCTGTGGCGTTACTTGAATTGCCTTGGGGTTAGGGGCATTGATGATTATTGGCGCCTTGTCGCTAGGCTCAGGGAGAATGGCGGGAGGTGCAGGGAGTTGGTGAGTTAGGTTTATAAGCCACGGCGTGGGTTAGGTGTTAATCATTGGCATGCGCGGGAGCCATCTGACTACATACCCCAACCTTATTCATCCTCAACGTGGCCACCGCTAAGTTTTATATACCACGGTTCAGGGTGGGTTACCAGGGGTGGGGGCTGTTAATCACAAGACAAGCATGGGAATCATCGGTGATGCATGACGCCCCCACCCCCTTGCTTATTCTTAACAACGCCATGGGTAAGGTTAATAAGCAACCGCAGTGGGGGTTTACGCAGGGGTGGGGGTTTGTTAATCATGGGGTAATCATGGGGATCATAATACGGGCATCCTTGCCCCCACCCCTCTATTGATTAATTATAGAATTACAGTGGGGGTAATGTAGGTGCACTGTGCCTCGGTGGCTGGCTTGCCACTGTGGCACCGTGGCACTGTGTCAGGTTTTTCAATCCCTGCCTTGCCTGTCACCCGTGGCTAAGAAGATGCTCAGGGTTAGGGTCAGTGGGGAGTTGTGGCGTGCTACCCACATTGAGGCCTTGAATAAGGGGGTCAACGTTGGGGTTGTGGTTGAGGATGCCCTAAAGCTGTACTTCGCAGTTGCCCAGGACAAGGTGGGCATAGTCCTTAAGCCAGGCGCCTCCTTGGACTTGGCGACGATTAAGCCCAGTATTGCCACGGCCCAATGCGGGCAGGCCAAGGAGCCCACTCCAGTGGGCGCCAAGGAGCCTGAGCCTACTGTGAACCCACAGCCAGCCATTGTTGTTGATGCTGATGCCCCGAGTTTCGTTAAGGGTAATCCATGGCTGGAGATAATTGCAAGGCGGAATGGTGGTTGACATGCTGCCTATCCAAGGCCCGCTTGGCGTTGGGGTTGCAATAGCCCTTGCTGAGTTGGCGTACGGTGCAATTAAGTATCACCTAGCCGTTACGCCGTCGATGAGGCGTGAGGCTGTTGAGGAATTCTACGGGGTAGCCCTTGGTGCAGTTGTAACAAGCCTAGTGGCCTACTACATGACCCAGGCCCAGGCCATTGCATCGGCAATCCTATCCGCATTCGGGGTTAAGGCGCAGCCACTTTCCCTAACAAGCCTATACGATACTATGCTAGGCGACTTCCACGCACTAATGGGCGAGTACATTCTAATGCAGGCCTTTGGGATAGCCCTAAGCGTAGTCACGTCGCTCTCCCCACTCCCCATCGGCGGCTTCGCATCAGCCTACAACGCAATCATGAGGCCATACTACACGGCGTTAATAGCCACAATGTGGAATGTGGTTGGCCTGGCGGCGATCAGCATTGTCCTACAGGCCTTCTTCAACTACGGTATCGCCCCACTCTCAGTGGCGTTGCTCCTCCCGAGGAGGACTAGGAGGGTTGGCGCATGGCTTGCATCATTCACCATAGTCTTCACTGCCCTACTCCCAGCACTAGTGGCCTACCAACACGCCCTTGTACTACAGTACGGTGACCTGTTCCACGTTTGGCAGGGTGACATTGAAAAGGCGTGCACTGGGCCGCTTGGCTGGCTCGCCAACATTATGCTTAGTATTATTAACAAGCTGCCTATACCAAGCCAGGCTGCGGCTGTGCTCAACGACACGGCGTACTTGCCCTGCGTCATCGTGGCTGCCCCCAGTATTGCGGCCAGTTCAACAAGCGTTGTAATCAACGGGGTCTTCTACCTCATGGTGGGGGACATTATCATTGACATTATCCTCCCAATCGGCTTCGCTGTCACGGCTTGGCTTGCAAGCCTCATTGAGGCTGGTGCTGCTTCACTATTCGAAGTCCGCCACGTCTAGGCCTTAGCCACCTGAAGGGGTTATTAACCTGGCTTGGGTTTGCCAGTGGGGGAGAGTATGGAGGAGGAAACCCTATCCTTTCCCCAGGAACCAGCTGGGGGCTATTTAACACTAACGGTCGACCTATACGTGGACTTGGGCGCAATACCGAACAACCAATACACAGCTGGCGCCGCCGTTGAGAAGGCTCTTGACGTTATCCGCAATGACAGGAGTAACAGCGACCTCGTCGTTCGAGGTAAGGTTATCGGCAGCAACTATGTGGCGTACGTTGATAGGTGGGACAAGATGACCGTGCACATTAGGATTACGGCTGTGAGCGGCAGCAATGGAATATGCCTAGACTGCATTGCAAGGAAGATACTGAAGGCAATTGCAAAGGCAATCAACGCCAAGCCTGAGGACGTGATTGCCGCAACCTACTAGCCCCCCGGAAAACCCCCAAGGGGTCAAAACAGAACCCCTTTTTTCCACAATCCCAGGCCACAGGTGGGTTTATGCCTGGTGAATTGGCATCGGCAATCGGCATTGGGATCGGATTGTTCTCAATCTACATAGCCTACTTAATCCTAGTCAAGTGGAGGATTAGGGGCGTTGACGTGACGCGGGAACTCAATGCTGCCGTCGGGGCACTGGTCCTATACCTGATTGTAATCTCAATGGTGATTGCCCTAATGAGGAAGCTGCCTGCATTGGCTAGGCCGCCTGACGTTAGGTTGGCCGTTGCCGAGTACTCAATTGACGCCTCAGTCCTGGCTGAGGTCAAGGCCATTGTTGACTCAATCCTAGGCAAGGCAATGCTCCTGGACCCAGCCACAGCCCCAATCCTAACCACGGTCAGGCTCATTATCGACAAGGCCATTGTTGGCGTAATTAAGGCAGCAGGAACAGTGCTATACTATGTAATCATATCAAGCGCACTCTACAGGGCAATGCTGGCGCTGTACCCATACGCACCACTCTTCATAGCCTTGAGCCTAGTTAAACCCAACAACAGGGCGTCAGCCGTGTTCCTAGGCCTAGGCATCATGATACTAGCCGCAACGCCACTAATCGGCGTCCTCGCAACGGGCCTGTTCAACATTGCGTACTCAGGCGCCTTAAGCATGATTCACCCACCTTGCCCAGGGGTTAGCCTTGTCGCCGTAGCCTACCGTGGCCCCTGGCCAGCCTTCATCCTCACTAACCAAGGGGCCTTCATGACCAACGGCACTTATTACCTGCCAACCTGGCAGTGCCAGGGGGCGCCGCAGGTTCAGGAGGTGGTTTGGGATTGGCTTGTGCTCAACTACACGGGCTACGCCTTGCCGAATAACCTACCCTCGTTCCCGCCAGTCGCCAGCATCCTAGTCATTAACGCCCACCTGCCCTTTAAGGCTATCTTAATCACGAACTCCACTGGGTCGTATGGTGCATGGGCAGTGATTAAGATTCATGGTTGGGTTAACTCAAGCGCCACTGAGGTTAATGACACTGCCTTAATCCTCAGAAACGCCAGCGCCTTGATCTGGGCCTGGGTTGGTGGGGTTAGGGCAAACTGCAGCCTAACCGCCAACAGGACTGGCTTGGTTAGGACCACCCTAGTTGGCGCACCCTCGGCGCCGATGCCGTTGGCCGTGAGCCTCGGCTCATACCCACCAGGGTACCCAAGGGGTTATGTGCAGGCCCTAATCAACGCCACAGCGTATAATACTACTTGTTTAATATTATTCAAGCCCGGCTTGAGGTGGAGCGGCTACACTACCCTACCCCAAGTAGGCCCGTTGGCGTGGGCCCTCGCCGGCCCACTCAACATCCTGGTTGGGGTTGGGCAATTGGTTTGGCTCCTCGAGGAGGCGTCGGCCATAGTCCCAGGCCTGTTCATCATTGCAACCGTCTTCGGCCTACTGGCAGTACCCCTAATCTCAGGCGGAGTGGCCACGCTAGGGGGCATTGTAATTGGCCTAATCACGCCACTGGGCTCCCTCATCGCCAGGTTGTTCACATAGCCACCGCAAAGGCTAATTAACCTGCCCAGGGAATTGAAAAACGACCACAATGAGGAGAATAGAGGCGTTAACATTCGTGGCTGTCTTAGTAGCCGCAGTGGTAGCCGGGGTACTTAATGCGCAATGGTACGGTGGAGGGTGGTGGGTTCAAATAACTGTTAACGGCCCAAGTTACATTGAGGTTAAGCTAAGCGACATGTACGGGCATACCGTGACGGTACCTGGCGGCTGGGCTGGTGCCATTGGGCCAGCCTACGGTTACTGGGATGAGGTTTGGGCGCAGGTTGTAAGCGGGCCACCTGGCTGTTCAGTATCACCAACGAGGGCCGTGGCCTACAGCTGGAACCCATACATCACCTTTACGGTAACCTGCTCAAGCACAACCACCACAGCCACCACGACGGCCACTACCCCACCGCCAACAGTTACAGTGACTAAAACCTCAACCACAACGGCGACCACAACCTTGACGGTTACGTCAACAGTAACATCGACTACGGCCAGTACAATTACGGCCACGGTTACCTACACCACCACGGTGACAACCCCAGTGACCGTTACAACCACGGTTACAAGCCCGATCATTGTTAGGAAGGCTCACAATGGGTGGGTCACAATACTCCTAGCAGTAATTACGAACCTTGCCAAGGGGTTCCACTGGCTGGCAAGCAAGTTCGCATTCAAGCCTGTGACTCAGGTACAGGCAGACTTCTATGTACCTATCCTTGAGTGGGGGTGGAGTTATAACTTTGGGACTAGGGTCATTGTCCTGCCCAATGGGCATGCGATTGTGAGTAACGGTACCACCACGGCGACTATCACCCTGCCGAATGGGACTGTGGTTACTACGACCTACATTGGCGGTGGCGGTGGGGTGGTTAAGTGGGTTGTAACCCTCCATGGTGGCGGTACTTGGGTGATTCAGGATGTTTACGGGAATTCGGCTAGTGGGAGTGGGAACGGGAGTGGTACATTCAGGATAGGCGGCACGACTGACGTGATAACCCTCAATGCGCCAAATGTTTGCCAAGTGTACCCGAGTAGGGTTGTTAACGTTACCGCTGGTTCAACGGTTTCCTTCACGGTTGACTGCCTCCCAAGCTGGAGCCTGTACTTCGAGATACCCTACAGCTGCAACCTTGTCGACACGTATACATGGACGGTTAGCGATAATTACGGTGACACGGCGACTGGTTTGATTACCTTCAATAACATGCAGGGCTCGGGAGCCTTCACCTACCCAATCAGCGACACTTACGCAGTACTCTACGCCTCAATATCAAGCTGGAGCAGTGGTGGCTGGTACGTTGATAATACCATTAGTCCGACAGTGACGACAGTGGCCCAGCCGCCGAGCGGTACAACAACGGTTACCTTCACGGCTTGGTGCACGAGCTGGGGCCGCACGACCACAACCACGGCAACCACGACTTCAACAAGCACCTCACTGCCAGGTGGCTGGTGGATACTCTACATTAGCGTTAGTGATAGTCCAGGGGTGAGTTATACTATACAGGATAATCACGGGAATAGTTATTCTAATAGCCAATCCGTGTCTAATGTACAGTTTGCGAGCTACTGGCCTGGGGCTAGCGTCACATTAACGGCAACTACAGTGCCTGGTTGTACTATAACCCCAGCCAGCACTACCGTAACCTCCAGTGGGCAGAACCAGTACGTCAGCTTTACGGTATCCTGTGGTTCAAGCTCTTCATCGCCAACATCCACTTCAACGCCAACACCGCCGCCCACTAGCACGGCGCCAACGAGTACCACATCAAGCCCACCGCCGACTAGCCCGACAACAACATTCACATCAGGAACCACGGTTACGGTGCCCACGACGACTGGGATAAGCTTGGGTTGCGCAAAGGGTAGTGTACAGGTTGGTCAAGCAGGAGTCTTCGAATGTTACTTCGCTTGGAATGGGTACACGCCAGTGAGTATAACCGCATCGGCTGGCGCATACGGTTTGATTGCCTCTGAGACTGCGACATTCTACTACATGCAGGGTTACGGGAACCAGTACCCAGATGTACTAGTTGGCTCGTGGCAAGCCAGCGGGCACTGCCCAATTGGGTGGGCACCCGTGGCAAGCATTAGTGGTGGAGGCTTCAACCAGCCTTTAAGCAACTACGGGACATCTGCAGCCTACACCTGGTGGGTCACGGTGTCAGCGTACTGCCAGCCAAAGGGAGGCCTCGGTACCCAGTTCGCCTTCTTCACAAGGTGGAGCCCACCTGAACTGCCAATAACCTGGCTGCTGGCCAAGGGAGGCACAAACACGTTAGCCCCACTGGAGCCGCTTTACCTTGAGGCCTGGGATGCTTACGTTAATGCCTGGCTCAATGAGAATGGGCCAATGCTAGACCTGCTCATACTCCTAGCCCTAATAACGCCAGTGCTCGTGAGGCCAGCCACGAGGAGGATTAGGGTAACCTAACCCAAACCTCAAAACACGTGTTTTTAAAATAAATCTTTTTATTTTTTAATTCCTAGGGCTTCAGGGGGAGCCACTTGCCCCCAGGCCCGCAGTAGTAGTCCCAGGTTGAGCCAACTGGCTCTGTGATATTAATGCGGTAGACAACGTAACCGTAAGTCCACGCCCAAGGCACGTAGCATGGTGCTGGCTTGCCGAAAATCGCCTCACTGACAACCCAGGCAACATACTGCGCACCCCAATACGTCATGTTTAGGATGTAGCTGTCTGGTGTTCCTGGCTTAACCCTGATTACCTGTATTAGGCATAGGCCAGGTGGGTTGAGTACAAGTTGCATTAGGGTTGGCGGCACGTATGAGGCATTAACAAGAGCCATAATATACGTGCCGTTGCTCAACAGTTGGTAAGTCCCAGTGCTCACGGTTAGGCCCCAGGGTGGTAGGTTGCCCACTGTGTTTGAGCCGTATAACCCGACAATGTACCCGTCCCCAGGGTAGCTAATGTTAATTAGGTAAGTTGGGTTGGCCTCAAGGGAGCCATAGGAATTGCCCTGGTAGTTCAACACTGTCAGTGAGGGTGATATATCGGTGGCGTATAGCTTATACCCAGTCCTCGGGTACGTGCCCATGTAATTGTCAGGCGTCATTAATTCCTCCGCAATGCCCTGCGGTATGAACCATGCTCCAAGGTACACTACACTGGCGTTAGGCATAATCCACATTGTGCCTATGCAGTAGCCCAATGGCAGTGATAGGTTGGCCAAAAGCATCATGCCTAGGCTGAAGTCAGCCTTGATGAAGTCCAGTATGCTTGCTGGGTCACTCATGTTGAGGGGTGGCAATTGGCTGGCATTCTCAACAATAGTTGTCGTTGTTGTTAAGGTGAACGGCACGTAACTAGTGCTTGTGGTGGTTACCGTCGTTGAGTTGTAAACAATTGTGGTTGAGGTGAATGTGATGAATGAGACAACCGTTGTCGTGGTAGTCGTAGTGGCCGTCGTTGTAACAACACCGCCTGGTAGGGTTACTGTAACAGTCCTGTTGATGGCAAGCGTCTTCGTCTCAGTGACCGTGGTTGGGTAAATGACAGTGTTAGTCAAGTTGATGGTCTTCGTGAAGGTTGGCTTAACGGTGGTGCTACTCCCAACCCAGAACCCCAGCAGCGCCACTGCGGCTAGTAGGGCAACCACGAGTACAATGTCAGCCCTTGTGAAGTACACGTCAACCATGGCCACCACCCCGTAGTACAACCACTATGCCCGCCACCCTAGCCCCATTGTACCCTGCCAGTATCCTGCCTCCCTCATCCCTCCTGTTCACGTATATCCTCACCTCACCCCTCCTGGTCACTATGACACGCCCCCTGAAGGGTACTGCCGCAATTGCCATAATATATATAATGCAACCGAGTTTATATCCCTTTCCGGTTGCAAAGGTGGGCACCGGCACAGGCTTATAACACACCCCTGCGTTCTATAACCCGCTATGCCGCCGAGGCTACCGAGGGAGCCCGAGGACACGCCCAAGGAGGGGGGTAGGGGTAGGAAGCCTAGGCTTTGGGCATATGTGCTAGGTGGCCTAGTACTGTTAATAGTGCCGGTGGTCGGCATCCCAACCGCAGTGGCGTTAATAGCCTACGGCACATACAGGTGGCTTAAGGCCAGGTGAATGCCCCCTCGGAAACCCCCTTTCAAAACAAGGGGCCGCAAGGCCCCGTTTTTTGAGTAATGCTTATTAACCCTGGGTTTGGGGTTGTTTTAACAACCCTCGGGCCCTCGGCGGCTAGCCTAATGTAACCTCAACCACATGCGCCTTGTTAATATAGTGAACCCTCCCATCGACAATAATCTTGACCCAGAACTTCCTGGACTCAATAAGCATGCCCCTAATCACTGTACCGTTAATCAACGTGATTGAGACAACGTGGCCAACATATTCTTCTGAAAAATCCGAGTGCTTAACTGGCCTGGGTGGCCTACCCTGTGGCTTGGGCAGTGGCCTTGGTTGGGGCGTGTTGCTGGGCATGCTTCACCCACCTTTCGCACCCTTATTAACAATACGGTTGATTACTGAGCCTGCCTCCATGATCACCAACTCAAGCGGGGCGTCGGCTGCAGCCACCACTTTAAGAAGCCCCCTTAGGAACCTTCTGAATGCGGCACGGTAGTCATCTGCCGAGCCCTCTGGCCTGATGAAGCCTCCCCAAAGGCACCCCCCACCATCAGCCTCATCAACCATCATGAAGGCTGGTTGGCCCCTCTCCTCAAGCTCCCTGTTCACGCCAAGGCTTGTGATGGCTACAAGTAGGAGGGGCTCCTCAATGAGGAACACCCTGCGTATGCCGTTGCGGAACTCCCAAAGGCAGTTAAGGGAGTCTACGGCGGCGACTGCAGTGTCCTCAGTGGCTGAGTTTGGGATCACATCAACTGCGCTTTCCCTGTCCACAATCTGAACTGGGGCTTCAGCATGCCTCACCTTGCCCAACCGCCCCACTAGGGTGTCCTTCAGGCGCCTCAACTCCTCAAGGCCCTCTGGCAGGTTATCATACAGGTTGGCTGTGAATATGCAGTCGAAGGCAACCCGCCTCAGGGTTATCCACGAGACGTTGCCAAGCCACTCGGGTACGCTGTGTGGCTCCACAAGTCCTATGGGGAAGACGGGGTTCTTAACGGCGATCACATGCATTGGGTAGCCGAGGGACTGCGCATGCCGTAGGCAGAATATTGAATCAGACAGCATTGGCACGAACCCATTGTGAACCCCCTCCTCAACGAGGTTGACGGCATCCTCAACACCAAGCCCCGTTTTAGGCCACTCCACGGGGTTTAAACGCAATTGAATTTAAAAGCCTTTCCGGTGGTTTTGAATGTGGAAAACAATTGCAATACACCATCAACTGTGTCTAATGGTTCTTGGGCAAAGGGTGCAGGTATGGTGCGGGGGAGAGGCCACTCTGGGGGAGGGGTGCGGGTGCACGTAGCCTTTATGTGGCGTGGGTGGGGTGCGGATGGTGGGGTGGGGGGTGCGGGGCCGCCTGCACCTGCCTGCACCCGCCTGCACCCCTGCACCCCCCTCTTCTTTACGCATGTACAATGGCGCCTGCGGTGTTTGGCAAATGAAGTGGGCTTCAATGAACCCGCCTGCGCTGTGTATAACTATTTATTATTTACTAGAGTAATAAACCCATCCTCAATCTTAACCGCACCGCTCCACTCAAGGAACCTGACCGCTAGGGCCACAAGGTCGCTGAGCGTTAACCCACCCTCGAATTCGCTTGGTAGGTCACGTTCACGCTTCCTTATAAGCACCGCAAGCCCGCTGGCGGTTACCGCACCCTTGTCTTCAAGTATCCCCTTAACCAGCCCCGCGAGCCAGCGTGGGTGCCAGCCTCCAGGCACCACAACGTCACCAATCACAACCACGCCAAGGCCCTTGAGTGCAGCCGCAATGTCGAGTATGCTTACGCCAGACTCCCTGAGTGCCTCATAGTGGGTTGGGTACCTTGATTTGAACTCCCCCTCAAGCCAGCGGAGCCTAACTGGCCCACTCCTAACGGCATTCAACGTGAATATGACTGCCAGCCTTGCTGACACTAGGCATTCCTCCGTCTTGCATAACCCCCCTGCAACCGCGTCAACTGTTGTCAACCTAACTGGGGCCTCAATGGCCTCTGTGCCTACCGTCGACTTGCGTATGGCGGTGGCTTCAACTGGCGAGTCGTTATGGTTTATGTATGCCCCAATGTTGATGCGTGCCTTTCCCCCGCTCCAGTGGGCTCCCGTTGCGGGGCCAGCCTGGCTACCCTGATTAGCCTTTGCCTCGGTCTTGGTTTTTGGCTCACTAGGCTCAGCCCCAACAACGCTGGGGTTGTGTGAATTACCCACAGCCTCAGCATTGTGGGTTGACTTGGCTTCAGGTGTAGTTGGTGGGTTATTCGCATTGGGATTGGGCGTATTAACCTCAACCACAGGCTCCTTAGCCTCACTGGCCACGGGCCCTTGGGCCTTACCCATGTATATCAACCTGTTCCCCTCAACCTTAAGAACACCCAACCACTCCATAATGAGCTCAATCGTGGTTATAATCTCCATGAACAGCATTTCAAGCCAAGCCTCGCCACTCGACCCAGTGGCGGAGGCCACACTGTTGAGGAACCTATCCCACAGCTCCCACTCCCCCACAACCCCCCTCTCAATGATGTAGGCAACAATCCGCCTTATTATGGGCTCAAGCTTACCAATTAATTCACCGTAGCCAGCTGCCTCAAGCCAAGGCATGGTGAGTTCAACAATCTTCCCCACATCAACTTCAGCCTTGGATTTGGGTTCGCTGGCCTTTGGGTTTGCCTCGGCGCCAGTCTTGGTGGCCTCACCCACAGGCGCCTTTGCCCCACCCGTACTTGAACCCGCAGCCTCGGCCTTGCTTGTGTTAGAATTAGGTGTAACCCCTGCGCCTGCCTCAACCTTAACCTCAGGCTTAGGCTTTGGGCTAGCCTCAGCCTTAACCTCAACCTCGGCTTCATCAGGCTTAGCCTTACCCTCACTGGAGTGGCCCCCAGGCCCAGCCTCGGCCTTGCCTGTGCTTGCGTTCGAATTAGGAGTATTAGCCTCAACCTTAACCCCAACCTCACCTTGCTTAGGCTCAACCTCAGGCTTGGGAGTGTGCTTAACCTCAACGTGCTTGGTTACCCTACCTTTCAACGCCTCATAGACATCTTGAAACACATCCACGTCAGTTACTGAATACCACTCATGCCCCCTGAAGAACGTGAATGGCCATGGCAAGTACTCAGGGTGGTTATAACCGTACTCAAGATACCTTTGATATTCCCTAGTATTAGCATTTTCAACAAGGCGGTTATGAAGCTCACGGCACTTGTCAATGCTCATTCGCCTTGCGGCACACCAATTGCCGAGTACATAACTGAACCTGATGCGCCCATCATTGACCCTAATGCCCTCGTTAAGCATGTACTTTATGACCATGCTCCACTCCTCAAGCTTACCCAGCTTAACCCGCCTAACCCTACGCTTTGGTTTGCTATCCTCAATTGCAAGCACCATACTGCTTACAACGCTTGTTATGAAGCCCCTGCTAAGTACAGCCCTATCCATGATTCCCGGGTCGAATTCAGCTGGCTTGAGGTCAGTATCAATGTACTGCGCAGGATTCCCAGACTCCTCATGCAGGTAGCCTGGTACTCTGAGTAGTTTAACAGCATTGATATACTGTTTATCAATTAGACTCATGTCCTTCTTGCCAAGGCTCCTAACCAACTTAAGGCCAATCCTCCTGTACAATTCACCGAGGCTTATGTTGGCGCCAGCCTTAATGCCAGTTATAGGCTCAGGAAGCCAAAGGCCAAGGTAGTATGATTTATGGCCACTGTACTCAACGTAGACGTCGTCAACGTAGGATAGCAGGCCATCAACAAGCCTCTTCGCAACAGCCTTGGCATCATCAAGCCTAGAGGTGTCCTTACTCTCAACCTCAATGATGACCTTCTCAAGGGCATACAAGCTACTTGAATACAAGGACTTTGCAGACTTCCTCCATTCACTACTAACTAGCCCATAGTTAAACCCAACTTGAAGGGCATAGCCAGCTTTGAGCGTGTAGTTAAGTACATTATCAATTGTAGGCGTCAGGGTACCGAAGACATTGGTTGATGTGGCGTCTAGGCCAAGGCCAGGGCCAATCACAACCACAAAACGTTGCTGTGCCTCACGGCTTACGACCCTCAAGTCCCTTGCTAAGTAGTTCTTTATCTCATCTAGTCTTTTGTAACTGTAAAGCCCCTCGGTAAGTGGCTTGGCGAACTTCCCTAGGATCAAGGCTTTAGCAACCTCGGTGGGCTCCATGAGGCTTCACCTTTGTAAAAGCCAACATAGGTGCGGGGTGCGGGGGGTGTGCAGGCGGGTGCAGGCTGCCCTGCACCCCACCCCCTTTCATCAGCACCCAGCCTACTCCACATCAGGTTGATGTGCAACTGCGCCCCCCTCTGCAGGGGGCCTCCCCCCTGTGCCATACCTGCACCCTTTGCCCATAAACCATTTGACAAAACACCGTCAACTGGCTTGCTCATTGCCAACCCCCTCATCAGCCTCACTTGTAACATTAGCCCTCACAATAGTACTGATTAACTCATCAAGCCTAAGGCTAAATCCCTCTTTACCACCAAGAGACCTCAGGTAGCTTGGCTTCTTGCCAAGGAACGTATCACGCCTACCCCCAATTAGGCTTGAGCCATTCTCAATGGAAACCCTAACAATCTTGTTACTGAGCATGCCCAGTAGCCTCCTTGCCACTTCACCCCATGCACCAGGCTCATTGGCAACATCCTCAAGGGACGTCGCCCCGCTGCCAGTATTACTATTAGTATTATAAACGGAGTCCCTAATGACCCCAATAAGCCTCAAGGACTCCTCGACACCCCTCCTAACCTCATCCTCATCATCCCTCGTGTTGATACTAAACACAACACCGTAACTCCTATCAAGCTCAAGCAGGGTTAGGAGCATGTTGGGTAAATCGGCAGTCCTCTTATGGGTCAGTGTAATCCTCTTTAGGTTATTAATTAAAACAGTAACATCATTCTCAACGGTGAAGTACCCAGCCCTCTCCGCCTGCTCAGCCTCCTCAATGGCCTTGGTAGCCTCCTCAAGCTCATTCACGGCCTTAATAACATCCTCGTTGCCATTCGCCTCCCTTCTGATTAGGCCAAGGAGGAGGTGGGCCAGCTCGTCAAATGTACCCACCTTTGATAGCTCATCCCAGTACTTATTCACTAGCCTCACAAGGAATCCGACCAAAGGCTTAAGGACTGGTGGGTCAGCAGCTGCCGTGCTGCCCTCCTGAATCGCCTGGAGCCCGCCATCCCAAGGTATGAAGCGTAGCCTACGGATATACGTGTAGAGGGTTTCTTCATTGCCAAGAACCCTAATAATGTCATCCTTCTTCGCATTGGTATTAATTATAACACCCCTTAGGCTTAGGAAAGCCGCCCCAATGCCACGGCCGTAGCGGGCCGCATGAATACCCATAATGTTAACGCCTACTGCCGAGGAGTGTATGATGGCCTTGTTGTTGATAATGTCCGTCAATTTCTGCTCATCTAGGATAAGGGGCAGTGCGTTGATGTCGGTGAGGTTACGGTACTGGGGCTCTGTCTTAACGGAGCCTGCTATTACGACGAGGTAACGCGTGCCACCGGGTTCAATACCCATTAAGCCCCTCACAATCAACTCCCTTGAGAGGGTTGATAACCCAACCCCACCAGGCCCAATGTTGATGATTACCGGGTCAACAAACTGCTTCTTCATCATCTTGATGGCTGGTGTGAAGAACTTGGCAAGGGCATAGACAAGGACCGCCTTGGCTTGTTTGTTATTAACATGGTAATGCTCATTGACCCACCTCACGGCATCGGCAATTGGTGCTGGGCCATTGTCGCTTGCGTCGATTGCCCCGTGGGGGTCGATTAAGCCGTAGCTCGGCCAGATGCCAATTGTGATGGGGATCATGAAGAACCTTGTGGATGATAGGTAGTCACGCAGCCTTGGGATTATAACATCATCATACCTCTCCATGATGAACAAACCTGGCCTACTTGCCAACCGCCTCGCAACGGCCCTATTATCAGCCTCACTGAGTGGTATTGCATCAACGAACTTGTCATCCATGAACGCAACCATGTAGTCCTCACCTTGAATTGGGTCTCGGGCAATAGCGATTCTGTTTGGGAGAGCAGCTGCCTCGATTCTAATAACGTCCTCCTCAAATACTGCGTTCATTACGCCGTCAATGTAGAAGACCAGTACCCTATCACCCCTGGGCACGAACATTAGATAACCCACGCACTCGGTCACATTCCCCCTTGTTTCACTCTTAATGCAAACCCTTACAATTTTCCTAAACGTGGCCCTCTCCTTAAGTTCACTAATAGACTTCAACTCCACTGGCTCAACTTGCCTCCACTTTCCACTGGCGCAGAAGGACTTGTAATAAGCAATTTGAACCATATAGTTGAATGCCCAGCGAATTGGCTCAAAGTCATTCTCGGCTTCCTCACGTTCACTCTTCTTAACCTCAATGTTGAAGGCGCTTGAAAGCGCCTCAATTAACCATTTAACCAAGCCACGGCCATTCTTTGGGTACTCCACCACAGTGTTTATCTTCCCATCTTGACTCCACGTGACAACAGCAGCAACCCTCCCCCTCTTCTCAACATACCCCAATTTAACCTCGGCTTCGGCGTTTTTGCCAACACTGGCCACGAAGCGAATTGGCTCAATCTTTTCCCTGCAGACTCTCCTTGGGTCAATATTCCTAATACTTTGCTCAATGATACCAGGCCTGGTATCAAGCCATTCAGCTGGGCCACACACCCTGAACTTGCGCCAGGCAATCCCGCAGCGCCAGTCAACACTGCGCTTCCGCTCAACCTCCCTCTCCCCACCAGTGGTGTTAGGAGCCTGCCCCATTGACATGGCCATCACCCTCCGCAAGTGGCCTTAGTTTCACACGAACAACACGAAGTCCATTGAGCATTCTTCTGAACCGCCATGGGACATTTATGGCTAAGCCAGTTTTCTTCTTAAGGCGTAGTGTTGAGACGTATGTAAAACTATCATTGACAACAACCTCAACGTGGCGGCCTACCCACTGCCGGGCCAATATAGAACAGCCATCATTCAGGGACAAGGGTAGGTAAACTTGCGCCGAGCCGTGGACCCTGCCCATCAGGATTAGCCACTCCCCTTCACGGCATTTACCACCCGTAAAGCTTAAAAAGCCAAGCTCAGCAGTAGTCATGGGGCCATCACCTTTTGGTTAATCCCAATGTGGCCCGGGTGAGTGTGCATCAACAGTAAGGCCCCGAAAACCCCCCACATTACCCATCACCTCTCCTCCCCTCCTCCTTAACCTCAACCCTCCTCGTTGGCTTCTTTGCGCCGAGCAGCTTAATTGTCAGCCAAAGTTTGCCTTCATTATCTTTTGCCTTCTCGATCATCGGCAGCATTGGCCTAAGCCGTTTTGGAATAGTGACCACTATGTAACTATGACCATTAGAAGTATACCTCCTTAACACGCCGCCAAAGGCCAGTATATGTTGCTCATCCTTGTTGATTATTGAAACCTCAACGGCCTCATCAACATGCCTGGCTAGGAGTACCTCAACGTCCCCTGTAATCCTCAGCATTGCTCCCCCCGTCTCCCTTACCCATAGAGTGGCCCTTGCCAGTACTTGTGCAACAGCCTGAGCCTCCATACAATTTGGGAACCGTGGCTGGTTTTTTAAACCTAACGCAACCATTCTTATATTGCCTGACGGTTCAAATGGAATGAATTCAACATGGTGCGGAATGCTTCAGCGGTACATGCCCCTTTGTACTAAAAAACACGTAAAGTTTTTTAAACCATACGTAACACCCCACGTATGCCCCAGGGGTTTAGCAAATACGTACCCCCCGTGGTTGAATGCCTGGCAAGGAACTACGATGGTTTCAACCCAGTCCCGTTGAATAGGGTAAGGGCCTGCCTAGTGGCGTTAGGCAGGGGTGGGACGGGGGAAGTGTATAGTGGCCTCAAGTACGCCGCCAAGCTAGGCTACGTTGAGGAGGTGCCATATGGCAAGTTCGTGAGGTTCAGGCCTACGTTGACCGGTGTAGTCAAGGGCGCAATCATGGATGCCGTTATGGCGGCCTTGGGCATTATGAATGAGAAGGCTATCGACATAACCGAGCATATGAGTATAATTCTAGGTAGTTACTTACTCCTAGACCTCCCAGACACAATCCTAGTCGCCCTACACGGCACCAAGGGGATTGAGTGCATATGTTGCACAGAGGACGGGGGTTGCTTCGGCTACAAGCGCATTGAAGGTAGGGACAGGGTTTATCTAGGGATGATAGCCCTCAAGGTGCTTGCAGGCGTTGAGGTTAGGGGCGTTAGGCCGAGGGACTACTGGCTGTTGTTCAGTTTCGTTAGGGATGAGGCCCTCTTCTACCTTAGGAGGGGCTTCAAGGGCCTTGACCCCGAGGCAGCGGCTAGGACGTCACCATTGGTGGTCCTGTTCCTACTCAAGCTCGGCCGTAACTGGTTTTTACCCAAGTACAAAGCCGTACAACAGGCTTTGGGGCACTGACAACAATGGTTACGGTCAATGTGGGTTAAAACCATGCGGAATTGAATGTTCCTGTTACGTTACCGTGGGCTCTGGACCCACTGACCCCGGTTCGAATCCGGGCCCGGCTACCAGAAAAGATTCTTTTTCCAATCTATTAATGAGTATAAAACATGAAGTAGTGAACCAGGGTTTAAAA
>Ga0208662_100335_pt1 | contig 19206 bp, 18 predicted proteins | sample OSPB_host_MetaG_FD_187136 | JGI IMG/M metagenome (GOLD analysis project Ga0208662, IMG submission 187136) | Hot spring microbial mat communities from Yellowstone National Park, Wyoming, USA - OSPB_host_MetaG (SPAdes) (version 2) | ecosystem: Environmental > Aquatic > Thermal springs > Hot... | reverse complement strand
TTAGTACTCCCTGCCTTGGTTATGACTTTTCATGGTCAGTCTCACCAAGTGGGAAGATAACCAGGTACTGGAATCTCTTCGGCTTTTTGGTCGCGAATAAGTATTACAACGTTACCATAGTTAAGGGCATGAATGTCTTAACCCAGGTCATAGACTTAATCAAATTGTCGGGCATCAGCGAAAGCACTTATGACTTGGCTTGGTTATTCATAACAACATATGTGGGTTCGCCTAAGTCTAATACATTTACCCCCCGTGGTATGTACCGCATTGCACTAATCCCACTACCTACGTTAGGCAAGCCCACGGCCATTACCAAGGTAGTCACTATATTTTATAATTTCACAATGCCGAGCAAATTCACAGTAATCTATTTTGCAGGCTCTAGGATCAATCCTAACTTTGTTGGGGAGTACCTCGAGAAATATCTTGGCAGTACTGGTTGGTATAATGTGAGTTCTGTGATGAATAACAGTAATGTTAAGCTCGTGTTTATGAACTACACTTGGGACATTTATGTAAATAACGGAACAATGATTAAATGCATCTTCGAATTCCCTGCATTACTAATCAGAGTTAATGTACTGGTCAATGGCACAAGGAGTACCGCATGGATGCCCCTTGCCATATCGCCAACAAGCCCTGTACTAATTAAGGGAAAGAGTTATGTAGAGAGCATCGATAATGCAATGAAGAAGTTAAACATGAACAGGTACATAGCTACGTTGATCGGCCCAATTGAACCACTTAATGAATTAACATGGCCTTATCAGTACAATGTTGCCATAATTTATAACGTAAATTTCCGGTGCGGTTTAACAGCACAAAAGATATTTCAGAGAAATCCGCCAGTTTTTACGGAATTTGTATTTTATATGCTCAATAAGAACGCCACATTACTTCCACCATCTTAAATTAAATATAATTAAACCCTTAATTGGACTTCACGTAATCATTAAGGTTCATCCTTAGGTACATCCCCCTGAGTTCACTTAACACGTCACCACCCAACTTCTCCATTATCAACCTGACCATGCTCCTAAAGTCCGAATTAACCCTGGCCACCCTATCGACGATGTACAATGGTGCGGGGTAACCTAGTCTCGGCATTGTGGATAGTGGTGCCAGTGCTGAGATGAGGCCCTTAATGAGGCTTGGGTCACCGAGGTATTCCACATATATTGGTAGTGCTGATGGTATGTATTGAACGTAGAAACCATAAACATCCCTACCACCGACCTTACCCACCACGTAGGGTTTTGTAATTAATGCATTATTGCTAGTTTTATTACTGGACCTGTAGGTCTCGAGGATTACGTGGGCTATTAGGGGTTCTTCCATAACCTGTAGGGCCTTATTCATGTAATCCCTGAACCCAGTCTCGGTGATAGATTGGGAGTACCTATTAATCCTAACGTCCTTAACGTGCGCTAGAACCGGTACATCCACCTTATCGATATCACGCCTACCAATCACTGCACCGTCAAGTAGTAGGAGGTTTACGTGAAACTTCCTAATTGCATCGATTGCGTACCTAACCTCCATATCGAGCGCAACCCTCTCCAACTCCTCACCAGAGGCCCCGAGTATTGGCTCGAACATGGTCAATACCCTACCTTTACCCCCCGCGCTTATTAGTACGGCTACGTTTATTACGAATACCCTAAAGCCGAAGTACGTGATTTCCGCAAACCCGGAATCAACGGCAACGAACCTAATCGGCTTGGTGATTGGTGATACCTCGATCACCTGGTTTGCAAATTCGCTAGCCTCCTTAACAATCTCGGACGCCCTATCCCTAATCTGGGCTATCCTTGTTTCCATGAGCTCAAGTAGGTTAATCACCACATCATTGAACATCCTAACCCCTCCTCGGGTACACCCTAGCCTTAATCTCGTTAATCAACCGCTCAACCAAGCCTCTATCAATGACGTCGTCATGTACGGCACCTATCGACGTTAGTATATCCATTATGTAGGGCGGTAATTTGCTGACATCACCATCCTGCAACAAACCCTCTAGGTAAGCCAACGTCCTCGAAACCCTCCTGCTACGCCTCTCCGATAACACCAGCGAAACCAACTCATTAATCGCACTGTCAATACTAACGCTGGGTGGCGCATTGTTGAGCAGTAGCTTTATCTCATTAATCAGTGGCTCCCTATTGTGGATTAGGTTTATCATTAATGGTCTCGCGAACAACACAACCTTACCATTCACAGAAACACCGAACACCTCACCCTTAACACCCCTTATTGCAGGCTCACCAACAAGCTCCCCGAGACCAATCAACGTCCTCAAAACCGCACCACCAACCATGATCTCGCCAACAACACGCCTCTTAATACTAACGAGCCCCTCAGGATTGGATGAAATTATTAATTGAGCCCCTACGTCTAGACCCTTCAATGTGTTGGAGAGATCTATAACCACATCGGCGTTGGTCAGATTCCCACCGCATATGAAGAATTCATCCCCCACGCACCCCCTATTTACACCTAGGACTAGGACCTTCACCATCACCACCTCATGTAACATACCTCCTATCGATCAAACCAGCCTTCCACAGAACCTCGAGATACTTGCCAACAACATCAATGCCGATGCCCAACTCCTTGGCTAAATTCTCCTCATCAATACCCACGTTAGGTCCTAGTGACGCAACACTAATCATTAGGTTGCTGGGGACATTAAGTGCCCTACCTATGCTCTCGAGGACGTGATCAACCTCCCTTACAGCATCGCTTATGTGCTTGGCATTATCAAAGTTTGGTGATGGGGTCGGTATTTCGGGAACGCCGTTACTTAATACCTTACTAACCACCTTGTTACTGCTCCTCTTCTTTAACCAAGCCGTTATCCTGGCGTACCTATTAATTATGGAGTTGGCATTACTGAGCACATCGCTTAACTCCCTACGCCTAGCCTCAATAATCTGCTCAAGCTCATTCAAGTACCTACCCAATGCCTCGGCCGATTCAGTACGCAGTAGTAGTGCTAGGTCTTCTTCGAAGTCCTCAACGCCCATAACGACCACCCTATGGTTCGTGATGATCGAGGCGTTGGATAGTACTGTCGATAACTCCTCGTACTCCCTAATCCTGTCCTCAATATTCCTCACCTTACTCACCAACTCGATTACCTTGCTTGCCTCCGAATTTATTGCTTCGAGTATTGTTGGTAGGCTCTCCTTGAGATTGTCCAGCTCGAGACCATTGATCCTCGTTAGGTACGACTTGATTCTACCCAATATGTTATCTACCTTATCGCTAATCTCAGCTGATATTCTCGGTAGGGTATTGCCTAGACTGCTCTTGATTTCGCCGAGCTTGCCCACTACGTCATTAACCATGCTATTAAGTTGCGTTGATATGGTTGCCAGGTCGTTGTTTAGCTCCTCAAGCCTTTGCTCGACCTCATCCCTCAACGCGTCAACGCATAGCATGAATGATGAGTACCTCCTAAGGAAATCACTGGATGTCTCTGGAACAGCCTTAAGTAGCGATAGTCGCTTCTCACAGTCGTTACCTTGAATATTAATGCCGGGTTTAACCTCAACTCTCTCGCCAAGTTTATCCACGCTTATTGTGAGCGGTTTCGAAGTAGCCCTATTAATACTTGCTAGGTGCTCCTCGAGAATCTTGAGGGCTTGGGGTACAATCTCCGGGTCGTATGGTGCGTATTCCGTGAACTCAGCATTGACCGGCAGTAGTAACCCCCTTAAGCTCAATAGCCTTATCAAGTCGCCCTCCCTGAACTCCCTCCATAGGTGCGTTGGGTATAGCCTCCTTATTAAGTACTCAAGCTCCTTCGATGTGAAACTACGCTTTCCAAGCGACCTGAGGTAGTTTATGAAGCTCTCCTCGACAGCGCTCACCCTAGCCTTACCGCTCTCATCCCTAAACACCTCAGGTTGGTCACTTAGATCCTCGCCCTTAACCCAAGCCTCCACTATGTGCCTAATCACAGACTCCTTGGACTCCTTGGCACCACGCCTAATGGCCATTGTGTACTTAAGAATTCTCTGCCTAACCTTATCCCTAAATGCTGATACCTCGTTTCTGTATTCATTCAGTTTCTCAAGGAATACAGCGTACTCCCTAGGAACCCTATCCACCCTCTCAAGCCTAGTCCCTATGATTATTGACCTCAGGGTGTCAATATCGTCAGAACCAAACACGGAGAAGTAAACAAACTCACTGACTGGGCCCAGAACTACCTTCCAGGACAAGCCACCTACAGCGCTGCTAACACTCTTAATAATGTCATTGGTCAATAACGACCTCGAAGCAACCACAACGAGCAGAGCATCCAGCACACTCTCCTGACCGTTAATCGTGATAACACCCTCATTAATCACCTTACCCAGGAACCTAACTAATTGATTAACGTCAACATCAAGACCAACCACAACCCCAAGCCTAGCATCGAGAGGACCCTCATAAACCGTAGCCCAGGTATTCTGGAGCACCGGGTATAACGTTGATTGGAAGTTCACGGCAGCCCTAACGACCTCTGCAGCCAACTCCTCATAGAATGAGTTGAAGATCCCAATGGCCTTACTAACCTCCTCCCTAGCCCTAACAACCTCCTCAAGCTCCCTACCAAAGACTAACAACCTATGGAGGCGTGGAGATGCTTGAAATGCCCTAATGGCGTTCGTAAAGTCAGCCTTGGCATTGCTGGGTAGGATTATGTAGATCATTGGGCCATCCTCATATGCCGTGTAGTACGAACCATAACTAATCGAGATATCCCTCAAGTCGCCCTCAATGGGTGCCATGCCCAGCTTCACCAGCTCATTATTTATCCTATCCAATGCCTCAGCATTCAACTTAACCCTAACAATCTGAACCTCCTCGGCAAGACCAGCCTTAACTAACGCGTTCACGATAGGGGTAGAGTCAAAACCAAGCTCTGAGTTCAGCTCATTAATGGTCCTTGGAGCGCCAGACAGTAATAATGCCTTGAAGACCCTTTGGCTCTTGTCATCACTTGGTCCCTCACCTAACACATCAAAGAATACCTTTAACTCGCCGGTGCCGGTCTCCATTCTTAGGAACTCCTCAAATGTTCCATAATTTAGCTCCTCACCCTTATCAACAAGTAAATCCAGAAGCTTTGACGTGAACTTCACAAGAGCCCTCGGTGATGCCTTACCACCCTCTGTGTTGGCCACAAGCTCGTATAACGTGGCTAGGTATTCACGCTTTAATGGATGTAACGGATTCATTAATCCCTTCCTTATGAGCTCAAGTCTCTCATTGGTCGAGTAGGCATTGAATCTCTGGGTCAGCATGGCCTCATAAAGCCATAACGGCATTCTCTCGTCAAGTACTATCTCGGCGTAAACCCTACCCCTCGTTATATCAAAGACATCGGGCACCATGTTCCTGAGAATGTTATAGTAAAGCTGGGGCGTGAACGCCAGGATAAGCATGACCCTACCCAACCTCCTTGGATCAACACCAAGCACATCCCTATAGTTCCTTGGCTCTATCAAAGCCCTGATCAGGGAACCAAGCCTAATGACCATGTCCCTAACCCTACCCGCATCACTTGGGTTCAACGCATTACTAAGCTCCACAACCCTACTAACCTCATCAGCCTCATCAATAAGCAGCAGTACGGGCTCCATGGATTCACCGCGAACCTTGAGCAGGGAGTTAATGACAGTACCAATATCAAGACCAAAGGTAAGCGGTAACCTGAGGGTTCTCAAACCAAGCCTATACGCCTCAGCCTCAATTGCATCAAGAAACTCACTCTTACCCCAACCATACTGACCAACCACAACCACAGCAATATTATCACTACCCCTGAGGAAGGAGTTAATCGCAGACCTAACCCTAACAAGCTCACCCTCAAAACCCACTGGCGAGTACCTACGCTCAATAGGCGGTACTCCCGATGGATTAAGCGGCCTATCAACAAAACCAAACTTACTATACATTATATCCACTCATTAAAACCGTAGTAACTTAATTAATGAAGCAGTTAAAATAATGCGAAACAATAAACCTCACAATATATCATAACCTACGATAAGACTAACCATTCAGAAATCTCTGAAATCTGAAATCTAATATGACAATAAAATATATTAACTACCATACCCACCACCTCCTGGAGTTTCGATTACAACTTCATCACCCGTGTTCAAATCGATAGTGAACTTGCTGGGTAATTTCTCCACACGACCGTCCGACCTAACCACCGTAACACCACCTGGCGCCCCATCCCCACCCCCGTTAAGTCCCCAGGGCCTTGTCCTAAAGCGTTCAGCCATTATCGACAACTTGGCCGGTGCAAGGACCTTGAATGCCCTTATTATCCCATCACCGCCCTTGTACCTACCAGCACCACCGCTCCTCTCCCTAATCCTGTACGCCGTGAACAATATAGGGTATTGCCTCTCGGCAATCTCTATTGGGGTGTTTAGGGTATTGGTCATGTTAACATGAACACCAGAGACACCGGGCTTACCAGGCCTACCGCCTGTACCACCGCCAACCGTTTCGTAATAAGCCCAATAACCGCCATTAGGCAGTGAACCACCAACCATGATGTTCATCATAGTGCCGGAGCCAGCCGCGGGTACCTTGTTAGACAATGCCGAAGCCAATGCCCTAAAGACCACGTCAGCTATCCTCTGGCTCGTCTCCACATTACCACCACTAACTGGCGCCGGCTTCCTTGGGTTCACCAGGGTACCCTCGGGCGCGTTGACGTTGATTATGCTGTAGAAGCCCTCGTTGGTGGGTATGTCACCACTAATTAATGACCTAATCACGAAGGACACGGCAGAAAACGTGACACCAAGCACCGCGTTTATTGGTGCCTCAACCTGCCCGTGAGTACCTGCGAAATCAGCGCTTATCAAGCCCTCCTTAATGCCCACCTTGACCCGTATCGGCAGTAACTCCTCACCAAGCTCCATGTAATCCACAGCCTCGTAATAACCCTCGGGCCACTTCGAGGTCTCAAGCAGGGCCAACCTCCTACCATACTCAATACCCTCACGCCAAGCCTCCAACACCTCCCCAACACCGTACCTACCCATCAACTCCCTAACCCTGGCAACACCAACCCTATTGGCTGACAGTTGGGCCGTTAAATCGCCCATGGCGGTCTCAGGCGTCTTGAAGTTACTAAGGATCACATTCAATAAGTCACGGTCCAAGGCACCACCCCTAACAAGCTTAATCGGTGGTATGACAAGGCCCTCCTCGTAGATAGTCCTAGCGTTAGGATTAATGCTGCCGGGTACGGGGCCACCAACATCAACATGGTGAGCCTTATTGACAACGTAACCCACCAACCTACCCTCAACGTATATGGGCTCCATAACCATCACATCATTAAGGTGCGTACCCGATATGTACGGGTCATTAAGCACGATAACGTCGCCAGGGCCCAACTCAACACCCTCCCTATCAAGCCAATTGAGTAGGTTCCTAACCCCAACCCTGAAGGAACCGAGATGAACAGGTATGTGCTCCGCCTGGGCAACAACATTACCCTCGGAATCAACGATGGCGCAACTATGGTCCATCCTCTCACGGATATTTGGTGAAAAGGCTGACCTACGAAGGGCAACGCCCATCTCCTCGGCTATGAATACCGAGGCCCTAAAAACCAACTCCCAGGAAACCACGCGAATATGTCCTAGAGAGGTGTTTAAAAAGTGATCCTGCTTAGAGACAATAATAGGGAGAATCTATGGGCGTGGACCTAAGGAAGGAGCTGCTCAGGTTGCTTAAGGAGGATGAGGAGTTTAGGTTAGCCGTAACGGGCTTATTAGGCATTGATGAAATACTCAAGGCAATAAAGTCCCTACAGGAGCAAATGGTTAAGTTGCAGGAACAGGTGGCGAAGCAGGGAGAGGCTATATTAGCCCTGCAGAGGAGTCATGAGAAGTTGGCAGCATCAATAACGGCCCTTGGGTATAGGTACGGCATTTACACTGAGGATGTATTCAGGGACGCCATTAAGTACCTAATCGAGGACCTACTCAAGGCCTACGAGGTCAGGCGTTGGACATACTACGACAACGAGGGTGTGGTATTCGGCTACCCATCAGTCATCGATGTGGACGTACTAATTAGGGATAACGAACACATACTCATCGAGTACAAGGCAAGCATTGACAGAGGCGACATTGCCGAACTAGCCAGGGAGGGAATACTCTACGAGAGAGTGAATAAGGTTAAGCCGAAGCTACTAATCGTAGGACCAGTAGTCAGGAAAAGAGCCCTTGAACTAGCCAAGGCATTAAACATCGAGGTAAGGGCAACCGAGGTCATGGAATAGCAAACCCAAACTAATGGATAAGTTGCGGGAAGCTCATGATGTTGGTAAGCACCGAGTTTTTCCTAAATTTATGAAAATTACGAATTTCTAAATCATCAAGAGGTCGTGGACTAGCCATTAATCTATAGGACCTCACGGTTTTCGGAAATCTAGAAAACAAGACCTCTTATACATACCATAGGGTCTCTTAAATTCGTCTAGGCTTAACCTGTTTCTATACATCGCTGACCTCCTCTCCAATGTAATTGGGCGGATCAGCGCATGCTAGGGCTACGTCATCCTGGGATATTGATTACTCCATGATTGTGACACCGCCGTGGAGGGGTCTTGGGTTTGGGAAGTATTTTCTATATAGTATTATGTTTAGTACGTTCAGTACGAAGGCGATACTGAACGGCACAGGTATTGGTAGATAATCGAGCATTACACCTGAGGATGTCGTCGCCGCGGCTGAGGGTAATAACCTGGCTGCTTGATTAACGCCGGTTACCGTGGACCTACTACCCCTACCCACAAGCTCCATCATCAAAGCCTGCTGCGGAGCCAGCGAGGATACCCTAAACATCACATAAATGATGTACGTGATCACAGCAATGGACAATGATGTGGAGAATGGTATCAATATCAGGGCTGCCGTGGATATGACCCTCGGGAGTATTATCGCATCCCTAAGCCCAAGCATCCTCGAGAAATAGGGCGCCGTTAATGAGGCCAGGGCAGCCGCAACACCACCTATGAAGAATATGTCACCAACCACACCATTACTAACATGAAGCACTTGCCTAAATATTATCGGCAGGAACGGCGTCACCAAACCCTGAGCTGTACCGTTCAGTGCACCAACCACAGCAAACCTCCTTATATACGTCAAATCACGCCTAACAACAGTCTCCGCCTTAGCATTACCACCTGGATCATCGACCCTACGATTACTCCTAACCACACGTTCATCCCTGATAGGCAGTACTATGAAGAAACTCACGGCAGAGAGAGTCAAAGCTATGTAAAAGGCCTCCCTATAACTCAGGTTTGCAAGTAATGCACCAATCGCCGATGACACGCCAGAGACTAGGTTAAACACGGCATAAACCATGGACCTGTCGAGACCCTCAGTCTTATCGGCAAGTATAGCTGTTTGAACTGGTGCAGCAACCGCACCAACACTACCACTAGCCAAAGCCCCAGCAGTCCCAAAGCCACCGAGGGCAGCTGCGAGAAGTAATAATGGGTAATAATTGGTGAGTAGTAGTATTGCCGTGGCTATTGGCAGAAAAGACAGTGTGAGGAGTAGGATTGCCTTCCTACTATACCTATCACCCAACCTACCAAATAACAGCGACATAAGTGGCGCTGTGAAGGCACCAACGCCGAAGAAGATACCAACGGCAGTCAGGGAGAGATGTAGGTAGTAATACAGGTAAAGCCCAGTAATTACGCCAAGTGCACCACCGGCAATACTCCTCACACCCCTAGAAGCAAGCAACAACCAAACATCCCTATCCCAATTGGGCACAATCGATATCAAAAACAACCCATATAAAAACCAAATCACCCATCCATAGACAAAACTAATAATCAACCCCCTGTCCAGGCAATAATCAATGACTGAATGAAATGAAAATTTAATACCGTAATCTACTCATTCATCTAATCTTCGTCATGGGTAATTTACCACTCCTCAAATCATTTATCAACTGAACAAGCTCGTTAACCGCAGCCTCAAGTATCGCCTTACCCTTCTCCTGATCAGCCCTCGACGGGTAACCCTGCACAGCCTTTGTGTACTCCATAGCGTAAACCTCCTTACCATATATCCTGAACCTAGCCTCAACCCACTCATCGGCAGAACCATCCCTGGGTACGGACTTAACTAGGTGTGGGTAGGCAGCCCAAACCTCACTAGTCTCATCCTCAGCCGCATGACCCTCAGGCGTCTCCAGAACCCTCCTCCTAGCCTCCTTAGCCAGGTCAATCCACCAATTAATGATTATGATTACCAAGTTCGTCTCCCTAGCCACATCCTTAGCAGCTATACTCAGGGCATCGACATTCCCACCATGCCCATTCACAACAACCAAGTACTTAACACCATTCCTAGCAACCTCCCTAAATATGTCCCGATAAAGCCTGTAAAGCGTCTCATTACTAATGGATATCGTACCAGGGAACTTATCGAGGACGTAAGTATTACCATACCAAACAGTGGGAAGCAACAATGCGTTAGTCCTCTTGGCAGCCTCCTCCGCTATGTACGTAGCCATGAGTGCGTCAGTACCAAGCGGCAGGTGAGGACCATGAGCCTCCACAATGCCCGTTGGCAACAAAGCAACCGTCTTATCAACACCCTCAAACTCAGGCCAAGTCAACTCCCACCAACGCATCAATCAGCGAAAAATAAGGCAGGCATTAAAGCATTTCCACGAATTAACCAAAGTCCTCTACACTTAACCGTAAATGAAATGAAATTGCAAGAACAAACAGACATCGAAACCTTATGGTGGGTACATCCTTATAAATTCGGGTAAACTCTATAGCGCCACTTACGCAGGGCTCATACCCACAATAATGCCTATTCCTGGCACTGCTCATTCATGACTATCTCCGAGAATTTAGGCTCGGCAATATTACCATTAAGTATGGAGACGACGTGAAGAGCACGGTCATCATTGTTGACAACAAAGGTTGGATGTGCACAGAGGAAATAAGCCCAAACGATGCCATAACATTAATCAGGAATTTCCTAAAGGAAGACTTTTAATTCCTTATTATTTCCATAATAATGGTGAACAGCGAGGTCGTTCTTAAGCTCGGGAACATTGACCGTAAATCAAGAACCAAACTCCTAATCCCTCCATCACTCGCTATTGCCATCTCTCTAGCCGTGACGATCCTGAACGCCTTAATGGTGAAGAATATAATCATCACAGCCTTGAGCGCGTTCGTCACAATCCTCTTCGCAGTGGTATACTTCGTACACCCACAGGGCTTGGGTAGGATTGCGCTGAGTAGGGCAGATGCTGTGTTGACCACGAACTCTATGATAATCAACGGCATTGAGTATGGAAAGAACGAGGTCAAAGCATGCATTTATAAATGGCTCGACATCGGCATCCTACTCATCCACATGAGCAAGGCGGGAAAATGCATAGCCGTACCATTCAGGGAGGAGGATTACGAAAAACTATGGCTCACCCTAATAAACAGCTGGAGAATAAACCCAGACTGCGGATTCTCAATGAAGCTTACGCTGAACACATGCAAATCAATGGGTCTCAAATGAGTTTACAACCTAACTTAACGGCACAGTGCGATTTTTAATCAATTCAATAAAGGACAGCCACAACCTCTAACCCACCACCTACATAATTAATTAAAAATTGAAAATAAATGGTGCCGCCGCCGGGATTTGAACCCGGGACCTACCGGTTTCTGGGGCGTTGCGCTTCAGCCGGTCGCTCTCCCAGAGTGCTGAGCTACGGCGGCGTTTATGTTGTTTTTCCTGGTTTTTTATGTCTTTCTTTCGTGTGTTTGTGTTCTGTTCCCCGTGGGTGTGGGTTTGTGGGGCCGCCCGGGCGAGGAATTCCAATGCGCGACCTCGTTTTAATTCGTAGTATTCGCTTTCGTAGAGCTCCTTAAAGGTGTTGTGGTCTATTTCGCCGTCGTGATGCATTAGCATCAGCATTGCTCGTATTCTCTTGACTGGATGATGCAAGTGTAGTGCAAGTAACCTAAGCAACTTAATGGCGTCTTCTCCATGAACTTCTAATTCAGCTGCTGTCTCTAATTCGTAAATGCGACTCATAATTCCTAGTTTTAACAATGCTTCTTGAATAATGTCTAAGAAAATTCTCTTTGTGCATTTTTTACATGCCGATATTTTAATGCGTGGTTCCGAGTTTGCAAAGTGGAAATAAACTTCTCCATCACCATCTACCTCACCAGCAATAACTCTCACTATATCCTCTGGATCCAACGTCTTTATATACTTAATTATCTCCTCAATATTCAACCATCTCCATTTTTCTCTCCTAACATAAACATAGAATTCCACCGCCACGATGTCTTTTACGCCTCGTCGTTCTGGTGTATCATCCCAATTAAACGATATGCCTACATTTCCTGTTTGCGAAAAATGCAAAAGAATTATTAAAAACAACACGGCACTGACTCCATCCGTTGTGTGTAGCGAGACCTTGACGTATTCTCTCTTTTTACCTCTAACTACACGGTCCGCAATGTCACTCATTACTAAACCTACGAAGTACGCTTCGTTTATGTTTGTTATCCAATCACACACATTTACGCCGTGTTCCTCTATTTCATCAACTTTGATGCCAATAAGCCGTAATACTTCTTTGCACATTATCTCCCTACTCCAACCTAGTTCTCTCATCAGGCTTTCGATATCTTTAATGATTTTGCTTTTTGTTGTGCGTCTTTCTATCTCGATACCGCACTTCTTCAACCAGTTGCCGATCTTACCTCCTGAGCCTGAAGCGTCACCTAACCATCTTCTTGAGACGCCGAGATCCCTGAGTAACGATAGTATTTCGCATCGTGTTTTATTATCGCTGATGAGCCACAACTCGTGAAAGGCATCCCTAACATTGTTGGCAATCTCACCGCCAACTAACCTACCGTTGTGGCAGTTCGCCTTTACCAACTCCCCAATTAGTCTCATTGCGCATTGTTTGTCGTTGTTTTCCAAGCACCTCATTGCCTGTTTTATTAACTCCATACATGTTTCTATCCTCCCCGCCTGGGTGGATTTGGGCAGGGAGGCTTCGTCTCTTGTTCCTAGGTTGTTTCCCTGACTCATCAGGCCTTTGCCCATTTTAGGCGGCCCGTTGATTTTGAACCCACCCTCGGCGATGCACCTAATTCGGTGCATGGCCGAAACACCTATGTTTCTTCAGTTCATCCATGAGTATTTTTGCTGCCTCACTGCACAATTCTGCCTCCATGCACTTACTGTAAACGAAGCTCCACAGTTGGCAATCGACTCCTTGATACGTCATGAGCCAAGCAAGCGGCCAATCCACACCCACACCCAACAATTATTCTAACAACTAGGCTTATAAGGCACCACGAACACAGGCACAAAATGGCAACACCAACAATGCACGCAATACTCATGAAGAGCAACTACAACCATAACAAACACCTAACCACACAGCACGTGCCGAGGCAAATCATGGAGAAATTGCCAAAAGTAACACTAACGTAAAAACTAACAAGAAACATGACGTGGGTACCTGAATATGCTTAGTGCAATTGTGTGCTACAGTTCTGCATTACACCGAGCTACAGCGGCGTCTGTATCTTTGTGCTCTGGTTTTTTAGGTTTTCTCTCGTGGGTGTGTGGATTGTGTTTATGAAAACCGTGTTTTCCTTACTCAATCGCTCATGACCGTGCATTATTACCCACTGAAATTCGCTGATTCTCTCTATGTAATGCTTTTAATGCGTCATTTTTAGTAATGCTCGTGCCTGCGCATGGATTGAGGGCTTTGTTGCCTGTCGGGTTTGATGCCGTGGTTGATGTATTGCGTAATGATAAACACGCATCAAGCATATACTTCGCGGTGTTGAATACGAGGCCTAGGGTTGCGGTTGCCGTTGGTGAGGAATTTTACCTCATGTCGTTCAGGAGGATTTCGGCCTTCATAGTAGTCATTGAGGGCGAGGGCGCCACTGAGCTCAGGGTAATAACCCACACATACCCTGCACTTTCCGACCTGGGCGCGTCCAGGTCCTATGCGTGGGAGATACTGAGTGCTGTTATTGGGAGGCTTGGCGTTAGGCCCGTAAATGTTGTTGATGTTGATTATATGGATTCGTCGAAATCCTCCCAACTTGGGTCTTAGGTTCGTGACTCCGTTTCCTTAAGTAATTTCTCGACGAGGCTCAGAACCATCTTTGCACTATTTAATGCGTACTCAGCATCCACCCTGGTGTAAAGTTCCTCAGGCGGTATGCCGCTCTCCTCATCACCGTACATTGCCAATTCCCTCTCCTTCCTGAGGCTCCTCGATATGGATATTAATTCATCCATATGTTCCCGAAACCACGCCGGAAATCTACCCTGCTCCCTCCTCAACACCGGCCCCACGTCATGCCACTTCGGCGGTTCAACACCCACTATCCTTAGTGCAGCCTTGAGGGCTAGTTCAACCGCCTCCTGGCATTGCCTAACAACGTACGGGTAATTACCATTGGTTAAGGCTTCCTCAGCATGCCTAACCCTCTCCATGGCTTGCCTCAGGTATGACCTAGCCATGTCGAGGTTATTCAATTTCAATCACCTCACCAAATTTGTAATCGCCTTTGAGCACCCAGTACCAGGACTTATCGTTAACCCAAACCCTCCTGGCACCCAACTCTCTAAGCCTATTAATCAACCTTGTCAATACGCCCTCGAAGAAGCCGTCCTTATCGTAAACTATCACAGCGTCCTCAGTCATGTCTAGGTAGATTGGTGAGAACCTGGCAGCCTCTGTCCTGGTTTTAATCACCGGTGATAGGGCCACGGCATAGCCTGAATCCATTAAGCCATCAAGAAGCGGCTGGATTAGGTCCTCAGCCCTCTCAAACAACCTAACCCTCTCGAAGATGCCCCTGGGTAGGTCCTCGAAGATTACGAGCAGGTCGAGGTCACTATCCCTCCTAGCACAACCCCTAGCCACACTACCGTAAACCACGAGGGAGACTAGGTTATCGCCATAGAGACTTAGTAAGGCATCCAGTAGCCTAGACACCACCACCCTATAGGGCTCAGCCAGATACTCCACACCCTTCTTAAACACACGTAGATAACCTGGGCGATTTTATAAACCCTTAACTAACCACCCATAACAGCCATGGGCTAAGTCGTGTATGCGGATTGCCAGTATTACAGTGACATTAAATGACGCACCTCTAAAGGTACACGACTTAATGTTTAAAATAGTGACGCTATGTAGCATGGTAGCTATGCATGGGTCTTCACATGGGGTAAAGGTCCTACTACCAGTGGGCTTTGATGATGTGGTTAATGCCCTACGTAACTACAAGTATGCATCTAACGTCTACTTCACGGTACTGGGTACTTCACCTAGAGTCGCAGTCTTTATAGGTGGCAAATTCTTTGTTAGGACCCTCGGCTTCATAACCGTGATTACGGTGGTTATCGATAATGGAAACTACACAGAGGTTAAGATAGTGACCCATACGAATGAATTTGCCTTTAAGGGTGGTGACCTCGGTGCGTCAAAGTCATACGCATTCGAGGTTCTTAAAGCCATAACCAAGGACCTTGGTATTAACCCCAGTAATGTTCTTAGCATTGACTACATGGATTCATCGAAATCCACACTACTGGGCTAATTACGAGCAGGCCCTTAAATCCCCTCCCCAAGCCCTAGATAACACCTCCCTAACCCTATCGAAATGTTGCTGGCTCATCCTAAAGGTGTAGGCTTTGCCACCATGCCTAATAACAATTGTGACGAATCCTGAACCCTCATCGTACTCGTAACACATTTCACTCAACGCCAAATCCCTGGGTATAAACATGGAATCCCCATTCCTATTCACAATTCTAACCCCATCATTGGTGAACTCAAAATGATGAGAATAGAAATACGGATTCCCCACAAACCTCCTAAACCTGAACCAAAGGTAAAGCACAACGGCCTCAATAAGCACCACAACGCCAAACAGCATCCATTCGCTAAATTGTGCAAGGGTTAGTTCTATGTACCCTGCAACCACTACGATGGCTATATCAACAAGCCTAACCCACAATGGTATGGCTCTAAAGCCCTTCCCACCGGGTTTAGCCATATGCAACAACCTCACTGGCCTTGTTTAAAGTCTTTATTTAAGCATAGCTATTAATCCCAATAGGGAGCGTAAATTTAATATTCAACGATGAGCACTGGGCGTAATGGCCGATGTTAAGAGCGTTAAGCAGGCTATTAGGGATAGGGTTTGGAGACTCCTTGAGGAGAGGGGCGTGGCGGCATTTCCAAAGCCCATTTATGGGAGAATACCCAACTTCGTAGGCTCAGAGAGGGCTTGCGAATTGGCGGCCTCACTGCCGGAGTTCCGCAGAGCTCACGTGGTTAAGGTTAACCCTGATTCACCGCAGAGGAGGTGCAGGGAGCTTGTTCTCGAGACCGGTAAGTTACTCATAATGCCAACGCCGAGGATTAAGGAGGGCTTCCTAATGCTTGACCCAGGCAAAATACCGAGGAGTCATTACAGGGAGGCCTCGACAATAAGCGGAGCCTTTAGGTTTGGGACCCCCATAAAGCCCTGGGACCTACCCACAATCGACCTAGTCATAATCGGGTCCGTAGCCGTCAACCCAAGGACTGGTGCCAGGCTGGGTAAGAGCCATGGTTATGCAGAAATGGAGTGGGGCATAATGAGAATGCTCGACAAGGTAGGTGAGACTACTCCCGTCATAACCACCGTTCATGAACTACAGCTTGTGGATGATGATATACCGATCGAGCCCTTTGACCTACCTGTCGACATAGTGGTTACTCCGAATAGGGTCATACGCACCCAACGGGTAGTGAGGAAGCCCAGTGGTATATATTGGGAATTCGTTAGTGATGAAATGCTTAGGGAGATACCAGTACTTAATGACCTGAGAAACCGGGTGAAAACCTAAGCCCATTTGGGCAGAGTAGGTTATTTGCACATGTTAATTTACTTGATCATCCATGACACCGTTTTAACCACACACCGCACCGCACCTTCTGTGCAATATAGGACGCTGGGCAAAACAGGGATTAAGGTTTCGGAGATCGGGTTCGGTGCCTGGGTCATCGGCACAGACATGTATGGCAAATTAAGCCGGGAAGATTGGACTAGGTTGATTAGGACCGCCCTGGATCTCGGCATTAATGTGTTTGACACAGCCGACGTGTACGGTGACGGCTTGAGCGAGAAAATCCTCGGGGAGTTGCTCAGGGGCTACGACGTATATGTATTCACAAAGGTAGGTTATGAGGTTGGTAAGAAAATAGGCGATAGACACCCGCAGAACTTCAGCCCAGGCTATATAGAGCGCGCGGTTAGGGAGTCATTCAATAGGTTGGGTAGGAGGATAACACTCCTCCAACTCCACAACCCACCATTATCCGTAATAAGGGATAGGGAGGTCCATAGGACCTTGTTGAGACTTGTTGAGGAGGGTTACGTGGAGCATGTGGGCGTGGCCCTTGGTCCCGAGGTTAACGTGCTCAGTGAGGGTTTGGCGGCTATTGAGGAGGGTTATGAATCAATAATGTTCGTGTTCAACGCCCTGGAGCAGGAGCCTGGCAGGACATTGATACGTAGAGGTCGTGAGAGGGGTGTTGGCTTAATAACCAGGGTGCCGCATGCATCGACAGCACTCACCGAAAGACCAATGACGAATTTCAACCCAACAGACCACAGAAGCCTCAGGGATAGGGATTGGTTGATTAGGGCTGTTGAGTTTGTGAACAATAGAATAAGGCCGATAGGCAGGTCACTCAATATGGACCTGGACACACTAGCCCTCAAGTTCATCCTTTCATACCCCGTGGACACGGTAATTGTCACAACAACCTCCGTGGAGGAATTAATAAAATACGCAGACACCTCAGACGATAACTACCTACCCAATGATGTTATTAAACTTTTAGAGAAGTTGTATAACGAGTTTACAAATATTCTGGTCAAGAACCCAAGTTCCTGATGAACGGCGTTTGTATATTCGTGCTTGGATTTACGTCCCCGTGGGTGTGGGTTTGTGGGGCCGCCCTGGCTAGGGCTTCCAAGCCGTGGCTCCTCTTGATGTCATCCTTCCCTTGTTCGTACTCTGTTGGTTTGTAGAGCTCCATGAGCTCCTCACGGCTTATCCTCCCGTCATAATACGCTAAAATCAACTCGGCCCTCAATCTCCTGAGCGGATGATGTACGTATTTCACTATACGCCTAAGCAGCCTAACGGCATTTCTACCATAAAACATTAAGACATCGGCTGTTTCAAGTTGGTTAATAGTTCCAATGATGCCGAACCTCCTGGCGATAATATCCCTCAACACATCAAGGTTCATTCTCTTCGGGCAATTTTTACAGGCCGTGATTCCCACATGGACGTAGGCATTGTTATCTTCAAAGATACACAGCACTAATCCGTCCCCATCGATCATGCCCGCCACGAACATGGCAAGCCCCTCATCACTAAGGCTATTGAGTATTTTCTCGAGTTTGTCAGCACTTAATTTAATTGACCATGGCCACTCACTAGGGCCTAGGTCTACGCGGAATGACAAAGCAATTGATTTAATCACGTACCTTGCCGCCGGTGCTTTTCTTTCCAATATAATGTCTAGGTTCGGCGTCTTGATTGCGTTTAATATCATTGGGAAGAACACGGCGTCTATGGTGTTCGTTGTCCTTAATACCAACTCAACGCCTTTTCCACACCTCCTCACCGCTAGGTCGCTGGCCCTTAGCCCGAGCCAGTATGGGTTCCTTAGGTTGCTCAACTCATTAATGCCCTCAAGCCAAATGCACGGCTCTATTCCGTATTTCCTAAACTCATCAACATCAACGCCGACGAACCGCCACAACTCCTCACACATCCCAACCTCACTCCAACCCATCCTCCTCAGCAAATCCTCGATTCTCTTGACGATATCGTTCCTCGTTGCCCTGCCCTCCCAATTGATGTTACACCTGACCAACCACTTATTCAGCATTTTTGTGTTTGTGTTGAAGATAGACCTAACCCAGCCCTTTGATATGCCGAGGTCCCTAAGCATACTTAGCAACTCGCACCTACACCTATTATCACTCCTTAGCCACAACTCATGGACAATATCCCTAACTCCGTCAGCAATCTCCTTGCCGATTAGCCTGCCATCGTG
>Ga0208662_100321_pt1 | contig 19771 bp, 12 predicted proteins | sample OSPB_host_MetaG_FD_187136 | JGI IMG/M metagenome (GOLD analysis project Ga0208662, IMG submission 187136) | Hot spring microbial mat communities from Yellowstone National Park, Wyoming, USA - OSPB_host_MetaG (SPAdes) (version 2) | ecosystem: Environmental > Aquatic > Thermal springs > Hot... | reverse complement strand
GCACACTGGGTGGCTCCCACCCTGCACGCTTTAAAAGAACCAGGCAAGCGTTCAAATCGCGGTCCAAGGCGAAACCGCAGTGGGGGCAGTGAAACACTCGGTCTTCCAGTGTTAAACCCTTGTTGATCCCACCACACAGGAAACACTCGCGCGAAGTGTTGTACGCTGGAACAGGAAAAACAAGTTTTTCTCTTTTTCGAAACTCCCACTCAAGCACAGCTCTGAGCTCTGAAAAAGAGGAGTCGTGGAGCCGAAGCCTCCTACTCTTGGTTACGCTTTTCTGGATTAAGCCTTGAACGTTTAGGTCCTCTAGCACTAGCACATCGTACTCCTGTGAAAGAAGAGCCCCGAGCTTAAAGAGTCACGCCTGAAATCCTTAATGTGCTCGTGTTGCTTCGCAAGTTTCGTCTTTGTTTTAAGCCAGTTTTTGGAAAGAAACCTTTTTCTTGATAGTGTCCTCTGTAGCACCCTGATTCTTTCAAGAGAGCGCTCAAGCGGTTTTGGGTTTTCGAGAAAGCGCCCGTCTGAAAGTGTTGCAAGCCTTGTGATCCCCAAGTCAACACCCACCGCTTTTTTCGGCTCCTTCGATGGTTGCTCCTCGACCTCAGATTCCTCCACCAAGAAACGTGGATTCGACCTGAAGGGTAAAGCTTCACGCACACCCGGCACACTTGGTTTTCTGGAAGCTCCCTGTGGAGGATTAAAGTGAAGAAGCCGATTTTGCTTAAGTAAAGTCTAGCCTTTTTCTTTTTGTTTTTGCCTTGTCCTACTTCTCTAATATTTGAAAGCTTCCAGCCACTCTGGGGGTATTGAGGTTTCAGCTTTTCCTTCACCTTTTCCTTTAGTTTCCTCGCCTTTTTCCTCGGTTTCCTTCACCTTTTCCTCGTTTCCTCTCCTTTTTCTTTAGTTTCTTCTCCCATAATGTACCCCTCATAAGTTTCCTTAGTTAGTTTCCTTATAGTTTCCTCCTTCATTTTTCACACCTTCCAACTAGTGTTTTTGATCCCTTTGCTTGGGTTCGGCTAAAGGTTGACAACCCCTTATTGCCAGCTAATCAGGCTCTATTATATACAGAGGTCCCGGGGGGAGGGCATATGGTATTAGCGACAGATAGGAATCATGAACGAAGAATGGCTTAATTGGGTACCGCTCTTCCTTAGGAAGGCTCATTACGGAAACAGGCAGACGGAAACAGCTATGGCTTCCTCGGATACCGTAAGGGAGCTTGACACACTCGACAGCCTATACTTTGACGTATCCGTCGCAAGCCATAGGGTTTAGTTTCCTTAAGCAGCCCTAATTTCCTTAGTTTTCCTTAAGTTTTTCCTTCAGGTTTCCTTTTCTTTTTTAAAAATTTCAAAAAATCCGAATAAATTAAACACGTAGTTTAATTTTGCAATTAAAATAAATTAATCGCAAATCGCAGTCTCTTGTGAACCTTGAGAAAGGATGAAGGCTCTTAAGGCATAACCACCAATCATTATTAGTTCAAGTTTTGTGAAGCCTTTAGTTTTTCTGAAAGAAAGAGTAGGCTACTTAGGATCTCTTCCTCCATTCTCTTCATTAAGTCTATGGCTTTAGGCAAACTCAACAACCTTCTCCACAACTTCATTTACTAACTCTCTAACATCAGCCTGCTTTACCTCAGCAGCTTTAAACTTGAAAACCCCTCTACCAAAATGTTCATTGAACAAATTGCACCCAAATTTTATTAAGGTCCATACTCTCAAGTTTGTTTTAGATACTCTTTTTCATTTCCCCAAATTTCTCAACTTATCGAAATCGACTTCTTCTCTTCTAAAGTATAGGGCTGCAAAAGCATCTACGAAAGACCATTCGGCTAAGCAATCGACTATACAGGATTCTAAAGTCTCAATGAATAAGCCGTCAACTTCCTCATATTCATAGGGGATTTTCTTGTAATACTCGACTTCAAAGTCCCAGCCCATGCTCTTAGCGAAAGCTTCTAAAGCCTTTATCTTTTGCTAAGAAATCCTAAGCATCCCTATAGCTTGTTGGAATCCAATACCAGCCCCAAGTTATGCGCCTTATTCCATTACCCTTTGTCAACCTGTGCAAGTACTCCTTAGCCCTAGGATGAATTTTTCGTATAGAGCTTAAGCTAAACAAGCTTCCAGACCATTCCTTCACCAATCTAGCTTTGAAGTCATCTAAATACATGAAGTCACCTTTAATATAATTTTGGTACGCACTAATTTAAATTATGGGAGATAGGGGATATTTATGATGTTCGGACACGAGAGATAAGAAATATTGAATGCCCATTTTGTAAAAGTGAAAGCATAAAAGCGATTTATTGTCCTCCTGTACTTAAGATTAAAAGATGTAGGTCTGCTGCAGCCAGCACAAAAACTAAGTTTTATCGCATCAGAGAAAAGCTAGAAGTTATTTCTGGTTGTTCAAATTGTGGTAGAAGTAAGGAGGAAATCATAAAGGCATTGAGGGAAAAGAAAATTGATTTGAAGAAAAGATTGGAAGAGCTGAAAAGACAAGGTTTTCCTATATATTGATAACAACTGAGATTCAACATTAAATAAGTGATTGTGAATACTCTTTTATGGTGAAGGTGGATAATTTATGGGCGTTCAGTACGGAGAGCGTTTGGCTCAAGGTCTAATTCTCCAATGGATTAATCAAATTATAAAAGAGCATAACCTCCCATTTAAGAGGGCTGATCAAGAAGTTCAAGTTAAAACTGTCGTTGGTAAGATCAAATACCCTGACATAGTTATCTGGAACGGTACTGGAGAGAAGGTTGCTTGCCTCATAGAACTCAAAACCCCAATAATTAGCGCTTACGATGAAGAATTGGTTGAAGATGCGTTAAAGAAATCTACTGATGCAGGGATTCCATTCTTTGTAACATGGAATATAAACAAGTTAGTTCTTTGGGAAACTTTTCGACCTGGGACAACTTTACTTGAAAGAAGGCTGCTTCACGAAGATGTTCTGGAAATTAAGGATCTTAGAGAATTAAGTAAACCCGAAGTCGAGAAAACTGTAAAGTCTTTTCTAGAAAAGTTCCTACGAACCCTACAAGCGTATTATGAAGAGAAAATAGTAAAACCGCCTGGAATATACGTTTTACCCAAGCTTCCGCCAGATGAAATCTTAGTCCACTATCTTAAAGCTGCTGTTGATTCTCTCTACATCCCTGTTTCCAACAACCTTATCATGAGGAAAGAGAAAGACGCTGACTTTTACGGTAAGTTGGTTGAATGGTTTGTCGGGCAGGGCTGGTTATTTGAGGATAGTGAAGATGACTATGATAGAGTTGCGAGGCAAGCAGTCTATCTTATAATCAACAAAATTCTATTCTACAACATTTTGAAAGAGAAGTTTGGCTTAAAAGAGATCGATGTTAAAAACGTCTTTAATGGTGAGGAGCTGAAGAGGAGGCTTCAGGAATATTTTAATTTTGGCATGGCGATTAATCCTCGTTACGGTATAATTTTTGCAACAGACTTCTTAGAAAGGATTCCTATTCCAGATGAAATTGTAGATGGGCTTAAACGGCTTATAGCGGAGCTTAACAAGTATGACTTTTCAGAGATAGGATATGATATAGTTGGAAAGATATTTGAGAAACTGATTCCAAAAACCGAGAGGCATAAGCTAGGGCAATACTTTACTTCTACGGACATTGTTGATTTAATTCTTGGATTTACAATAAAGCATCCCGATGATAAAGTGCTAGATCCTGCATGTGGGTCAGGAACGTTCTTAGTCAGAGCGTATCGTAGGAAAAGATTTTTGGCTCAAAAATTGTTCAAAGAGGGAAAATATGCAAAGCCATCTAAAACTCATGAAGAATTAGTTAAAGAGATTTGGGGTATAGATGTTGCTAAATTCCCGGCCCATTTAGCCCTAATCAACATACTTAGAGAGAATATAGAAGCTATTGAAACCATTCCCAATATAGCTTGTAAAGATTTCTTTGAGATTTTACCCGGCAAGAGATCTCCGTTATACGAGCTTGCCTTTCCAATATCGAAAGTGAAAAAGGAGGAGTTTGAAACAGAATTCCCAAAAGATTGCAATGCAGTAGTGACGAATCCTCCCTATACAAGGCAGGAAGAGATGGAGGATGTTTTCCTAGGAGGATATAAAGATAGGCTTCGAGAATTAGTTAAAAGCATTTGTGGTATTGAAATAAGCAAGAGGTCCAGCATCTATGCATACTTCTTCCTACACGGAGCTAACTTTTTAGTTAAAAATGGAAGGATAGGTCTGATAACTTCAAATTCGTGGCTTGATGTAGATTTTGGTAAGCACCTTCAAGAATTCTTTTTGAAAAATTTCAAGGTCATAGCGATTATCGAATCTAAAGTTGAAAGGTGGTTTGAAGATGCTGATATTAATACAGCAATAACCATCCTTGAAAAATGCGACGAGGAAAAAGCTAGAGATTCTAATCTAGTGAAGTTTGTTTACCTTAAGAGAAGGCTGAGGGAAATCATACCAGTTGGAGAAACTGAAGAGGAAAGATGGAATAATGTAGAGAGATTCGTAGATTTTGTAGAGAATTGCGACAAAGATGAAAAGATTAGAGACCGAATGAAGAAAATAGACTTCCTTGGTAAAACTCTTTGGATTTACGAAGATGAGAATTTCAGGATTACGATGATTAGTCAAGCAGACCTTTGGGCTGAAGGATGGAATGATGAAGAAAGCAAATATGATGGGTCAAAGTGGGGCAAATACATAAGAGCGCCTGAAATATTCTTTAAGATTCTAGAGAAAGGTAAAGAACTATTTGTTCCCTTAAAGAAGATTGCGGAAGTAACAAGGGGGTTTACGACTGGTGCTAACGAATTCTTCTACTTAACTGAAGAGGAGATTCAGAAGTGGGGTATTGAGAGAGAGTTCTGGATGCATCCAGTAAAATATGATGAATGGCTTAAGATTAAAGACTTCATACCCCCAGAAGACGTTTGGATTGATAAAAATGGAAACTACTTTAAGCAATCACAGTATGCTAAAGAATACAAACTTGATGATGTTTTAATAGATGGAAACGTTATATGGATTCCTAATTACGTGATAAAAACTCCTAAGGAGATTGAAGGATTACTCATTAACTATAAAGCGATCAAATATCGTGCGTTGATCGTAAGAAAAGATAAACAAGAACTTAAAGGAACAAACATTCTCAGGTATATAGAGTGGGGTGAGGAGCAGGGCTTCGACGAAAGACCCACATGTAGTTCGCGAGAAAGGTGGTACGAATTACCTAAACTTCCTAAACCTGACATACTCTTTCGTCAATTCTTTGACGTAAAATTTAATTACCCCTTAGGATCAGAAGACATACTCACCGATCATACATTTTACTATATATGCTTCAGAGAGAAGCAAAACAATAAAGCATATGCCGCAATTTTTAATTCTACACTTCACGCTTTAATGACTGAAATTTATGCGCGAACTGTAATGGGACAAGGAGTTCTTATAGCTTATGGTCCTGAGATGAAACCTTTGCCGGTAATTAGTGTGGATAAGCTCTCTTCAGAACAAAAGGCAGAACTTGAAGCTTTGTTTGAGAAAATGTCAAAGAGAAAAATTTTCTCTATTTTTAAAGAGTTAGGAGCGAATTATCCTGAAGAAGTTAACATTGAAAAAGTTCAAAGCGATAGAAGAGAGCTCGATACTTATATTTTGCTCAACATTTTAGGGTTAGAAGTACACGATGTAATTGATGTATACAAAGGTATAATAGACCTTGTGAAGGCAAGAATCGAAAAAGCTAAAACTGTTACTAGAAGAAAAAAGAAGAAAGGTGCTGACATAGAAGCTTTAGCTAACGGTATTGTAGATAGGTTGAATACAAAGATTGGGAGATTTCCTGATGCTTACCTAACTGGTTATAAAGGTTTATGGTCTAACGAAATAAAAATCCCTATCGGTCAACCTGCTCTCGGAAGCGATATCAACGGATTTTATGTTCGAATAAGAGGAGAGGAAGTTTATAGAGGATGGGATCATGATGAAGCGAAGTTCATATATTTTGCCGCATTAACAGGAGCCTCAAGCGTAAAATTGCCTCTTGATAAACAAGTTATAAGAGCTGCTGTAGAAGCCTTTGAGAAGGATTATAATAAGTTAAAGGAAGAAGTTGGCACTCTTTTGTTAACGTTGATAGCTGATGTAAAAGTGAGAAAGAAAGTTGAAGATAGAGTTTGGTGTCTTCTCTTCTCCAAACAAGGTGCATAAAATGAAAAGAAATGAAGTAATTGAATACATTGAAAGCATAAAGAACCCTGAGAAATTTCTTGAGTATTGTAAAAAATTTCATGAAGAGGAACCGAGAGATATAGCATATGTAGTTTCAAGAAATGTTGTCTCTAGAGATCCAAGCAATATCAGTTTCATATTAGCGGGTGCTAAGGTCATCATTATAACTTGGAATGCAGTAAGATTTCAAAGATCACCAAAAGAAGTTAGAGATAACTTAGAAAATGATATACTTGAAGCTTATACGAAAACTAAATTAGAACTAGAAAAGTTGAAAGGAGAAAGATTAGAGAACTTAAACTTAAACGATAGTGAATTGAAAGAGACTATTAAGAGAATATTTCTAGAATTTTCGTCAAAGAAATCCATAGAGTTTACAGGTGCATCTAAAATTCTTCATGTGCTAAATCCTTTCGTGTTTATGATGTGGGATAATAATATTAGAAGTGCGTATCACAAGTTGCATACTGATAATCATAAAGCAGGTAGCCCCGAGTGTTATCTTGAATTTCTTAAACAATCCCAAGAAATAATAAAAACAATCTTGAGCAAAAGAAGTGGGAATGATATCTGGAGCAATCATTTAACATTTATAGATAAAGATTTTATGACGGCTTTTTCATTCAGGGAAAGTATGCTAAAAATGCTTGATGAATGCAACTACGTTAGGTTTAAATTAAACATAAAACTTTAAGGGAATTCAAAAATAAGTTGCCTTCTTCCGCTAACTATACCTTTCTCTAGAAGGCTATGGCTTGTTATAATGTCTTTTTGAATTATGTGCTTCAGTAAAGCTACAGGGACCCCATAATGTATCATAGTGATTCTAGTTCCGCTGATATGAACTTTGAGGTCTACTTTATCGTACTTCTTCTCTATCCTAGATTTAATTAACCTATCAAGCACAGTTTCAAAAGCATTCGTTATCTTCAAGCGATAAGGCTCTTCTGCACCACCGCCTACTCTAGTGAAGGCAAATTCTATCTGTAGATTCAACAATTTTGTTAAGGGGAACTTCTCTTTGGCTAACTCTTTTTGTATCTTTTCGAGGTCTTCCTCATTCCTTATTATGAAAAATTTAGTCGCTACTGGTACCTTAATCGTTGCCCATCCTTTTTCCAAAGGCATTTTAACTGTACTCCAACCCTTTACAGTCAAATCAAGAAAAGCTATAATATCAATCTCTCTCGATAACTCCTGAAGTTCTCTTTTAGCCTCTAAAGGATTGCTCCACGTATATTCAAAAATGTCGTCTAGAGTTCCAAACTGAAATCTCTCCAACGCTTCTTTTATGATGGATTTCAGACTAACATTCCACGGTCTTTCGAAGGGATATCTTATTATGCTTTCACCCAGCTGAGAAATCTTTTCTCTAGGAACTTCAACTAAACAACCATTCTTAATTTTCTTAAAAGCCTCTACCCCACCTTTTACATCATAGTAAATTTTCATCGCTTGTCTGCTAGCCTCTTTCTCTATCAATATCTCATCCTTTGGAAAACCAAAATGTTCCTTTATCTGATCCTTAATCAATCTTGTAAAAGGCGATTTCTCAGTTAGGTGTTTCTTAACAAGCTCCTCAAATTCTTCAAGGCTTGTTTTACCTAAAGCGTGGAGGGGATTAACCACCTCTGATCTAAAAGCAAAACCTATCGGAGAAATGACATACTTAACTAGTAAGCTGACTTCACTGATTTTCTCATAAATAGCTGCAGCTAACGTACGATTGATGTTCTCTCCTAGAAATGTTATAAAAACCCAGGTTTTTAGAGAAGGAACATGCTCAACTACAAACTTACCATCACCAATAGCATCTAAGTAAGAGCTTTCAATACTTTTGACGTATTCTACCATCGTTTCTACAACTTTTTCATCTTTAGCTAACTCCGAAACAATTTGCGGATTTCTAGTTAAAGAGCGTAAAATTGTTAACATTTCTCTAGCAACAATTTCGCTTCTCTGAGGACCTTCACCTTTCCACGAAGGAACTTCTCCAGCCTCTTTTGCTTCAATAACTAATACGTTATGCCCCTTTTCATCTATTTCACTAACTTTCCAATTAGAACCCGCGAACCTTATCACCATACCCGTAGCTAGAGACCTGTAAACAAAAGATGAATCAAGCTCACCAAGCTTTCTCCGTTTACCAAACCCATGTTCAGCCCAAAGCGTGAAAGTTTCACGTTTAGGAATCATGCTAAAGAATTCGCTAAAGTTTAAGGAAGGCCACTCTGCAGTTTCAACTTCTTCAAACCTCCAAACATTCCAAAATCTAGACCCAGGAAACGGTATGCCATCATCTAAGCTCAATAATCCGCTAGCAGTTAGATTGTTAACCACTTCTTCAAATTCCTTTTCAGAAAGTGTCTTAAACAAAAGACACCTTTTAATCGTTCCATAGATAGACTTTAAATTAACTGGTGTGAACCGATTCTTATAGCTCTTTATCCCTCTATAGTTGTGTAAAGCATAGCCTAAGATCTCTTTAGCTAGAACATCAAGAGGTTTTTCCAAAATAACTGGTTCCTCAAGAAAACCTTTGTTAAATAAACTTACCAATGCCAAACATTCTAAGAAGTCTTCTGGGTCTGTAGAAGTTATTTTACAAACAGATTTTTCTCCTGGTCTATGAAGACTTCTACCAGCTCTTTGGATCAAAGCGTTAACTTGGCCGGGGGACCTATACTGGATAACTTGCTCTACATCACCAATGTCTATACCTAGTTCAAGCGTTTTTGTAGCAATAACAGCCCTTATTAACCCACGTTTAAATGCATCTTCAGAAAACTCTCTTTCCTCTAAACCAATAGATCCGTGGTGTACCCCTACTTTTGTACCCCTCTTTTCAATTTCAGCTTTTAGTCTTTCTGCGGAATACCTTGAGTTTACAAATATGAGAGATTTTACATTATCGATGCATTCAGAAACCAACCTAGCTCCTGCAATGAAAGGATCTTCCCTTTCTTCACGAGTAAAAGGTATAGCCAATCTTGCTTCGAATTCGTGCTCTCTTTCTGTAGAGGAGCGTATAACCTTTAATTTTCCATCAGAACCTCCAAACATTTCAGCAACTAGTTTAGCGTTAGCTATAGTTGCCGATAAACAAACTCTTTGAAGATTACTATTAATGAGTTGCTTTAATCTTTCTAATAGAACAAGTAATTGGTAGCCCCTTTTAGAAGAAATAAGTTCGTGAACTTCATCAATCACAACATACTTTATAGTTTTGAGATAAGGCCACCACCGAGGAGCCCAATCGAGCATTATTTCTAAGCTTTCAGGAGTTATTATAACAATTTCGGGAACCGGTTTCTTGAACGCTTTACTTACATCACCATAAAGCGGTCTAACCTTTAGATCGATGAAGTAGGCATAAGTTCGTAATCTCTCTGCAAGATCCCTCGTAAGAGCCTTGAGCGGGTTAATGTAAAGAAGTTTAATACCTTCTTCCTTTTCTTTCCTCAATAGTCTATGCAGAAGTGGGAAAAGTGCAGCCTCAGTCTTGCCCGTACCAGTTGGGCTTATCAATAAAACATTCTCGCCGTTGAGTATGGGCTCAATGCTAAGTTTTTGAACCTCTGTTGGTTCAGAGAAGCCTAACTTACTAATCCAGTACTGAAGCCTTTTATCCAGTAAGGTAAAAGGATAAGCGACTGCCATATTCTTGTTCCTCATTTTAGTTTAAGTAGGACTAAATATATTAGACGGTTGAATCTTTGAACGTAAGGTGAGCTTGTGAAAAACATAGCTCTAGCTTATCATTCCCTGATAGACCGAGAATATGAGAAGTACAAAGGAAGTGAAGAAAGGATAGAGGAAGCTTATTTGACGATTTCTGAGGCGATTAATGCTATAACTTCATGCTTAAAGTGTGATGAAAGTGAAGCAAAAAATCTTTTAGAGAGTTTAATTAAGAAAGGTTTTATAGTTTTTAATGGAGAAAACAAGATAAGAACTTTACACTTTGACGTCGCATATAGGGTTTCAAACATCACAATTGAATATGGAAGCCTACGCTATCCTCTAGAAACTAAAATTTATGTTAAAGATGAAAAAATACCCAGCTTTACTGACCATTCATTTGATGAAATATCGAGTTTTATTCCTCCAGAAATATACCCTCTTATTAAGCATGCTTTGTATAAAGATCCTAAAGGAATAGAAGGTTTTGGTGAAATCAGAGGTTTTTCCGATTTTCAGTTCAATGCTATAAGAACTATTCTAAAAGCCGATAGAAAAGCATACGTCCTAACTGCTCCAACTTCGGGTGGCAAAACTTACGCATTCCTCATACCAGCACTAGTCATGGTTCTACAACACAAACTTAAGGAGAAAAATGGAAATAGTATTAAAGTTCTGCTTGTTTATCCAAGAAAATCCTTAGAAAGGGACCAGTTTAATAAAATTCTCGCAATTTTATACAAACTTAACCAATACTTTAAAAACTTTGGCTCAAAGGACTTAAAAATAACTATCGGTATAGATGATGGTGAAACCCCATATAACGAAAATGTAGAGTCTGGTTCATCGTTTAGGGGGGCTATATGCCCTGCTTGCGGAGCTACTGGAAAGGAAGGAGGAGAATTAGAGTACGCGAAAACCGCTCAGAGAACATGGATACGATGCTCTAATTGTGGGGCAACATTTGACTGGATCTATGGGTATAGGGAGGAGATTTGGGAGAAAAAACCCGACATTTTACTAACTAATGTTTGGACCCTTGATTGGAGACTTCCTAGCAAAACTATTCAACACGATTATGAAGTATTTAAAGATTTGAAGATTGTCATATTAGACGAAGCCCATGTCTATCAATCTTTACTCGGAGGGAATGTAAGATACTTATTAAAAAGGTTGGAGATAAGTTCAAAAACAGAACCATTGGTTGTGCTTTCTTCTGCAACGATATCTAAACCGAGGGAATTTGCTAGAGACTTGCTTGACCTAGAACCAGATAAGGATTTTACTGTTATCGAATCTAGAGAAGCAGGAGAAAATAAGAAAGTTGTTTACTTAATCCTAGCAGTAAATCCATTAAGATCTTGGGAAACTGTTGTTTACGAACTTGCTTTACTTTTGGGCACCGTGTATTATTATAGAAAAGCGCAAGGCGTTATATTCATTGATAGCATACGAGAACTTTATAGAGTATTTCATCAAGCGAGAGTGGCTGCTACCTACTATTATGAACCTAAAGACCATTTTAATGTGAAGTTAGTATCTGACCCCTCAGATCCGTATACTTACTGGCCTTATGCACCAGATTCTCATTTTGATCCTACAAGGACACCCCACGAAATATTTCAAAGAATAAAACTACATCATGCTGGGGTGAAGGATAGAGAAGAGATAGAAAAAGAATTTGTAGACGGTAAGCTTGGTGTTTTAATTTCAACTTCAACTCTAGAACTTGGGGTTGATTATCCTAATGTAACCTTCATTGGGATAGTTGGAGTACCTTTCACGTTAGAGAGCATACCTCAAAGGATAGGTCGAGCTGGAAGAAATCTTGAAAAGACCCTCTACACAACTCTAGCTATAATAGTGCTCAGGAATACACCTATGGAGCTTTATTACCTATATAATCCCGAAGAACTGATAGAAGGATTTAAGAATAAGGATATTCTAGTTGCGTGGAAAAATACGGCTGTAAAAAGATACCATATTTTCTCTTTACTTATGGATGAAATGGGAAGAGAAGGAAGGAGTACCTATATTCTTGGTCCGGATGGGAGGTTTTCAGACTTAAAGGAGTTTATCGATGAAATAATTAAAGTAACAACACGGATTGGAGAGTTGTTGAATAAATTTGACGCAAAAGTAAGAAGAGAAGAAGATGTTGATAGTAGGCTTCTACTTGAAGAATTGAAGGAAGAGTTTAAAAAGTTACCAGGAAGAGTGGATGAATGGAAGAAACTGAACGATTATGCTCTTATTGCTGGTGAAGTAATAAGTACCATCGTAAAAGTTGGAAGGAGGCTTATGAAATTTGGAGAAAGAGTGGGAGATGAGGAAATTAAAAATCTTGCTAAAAATCTGTTTAAGTTAGTAAGGAGGATATATCCATGAGCGATTTAAATGAAGTTATAGAAGATATAAAAAGAAAACTGGGTGAACTTCGGAAAAGGGTTAGTTTAAAAGAAGAGGAGCTTTCTGGAAAGGAATTGCTTGAAGATGCTAAAGTTGCCAGCTCGATATCAACAGACATTCTGGATGCGCAAAGCAAAATCACTGAGCATAAAGTCAGAATGCTTAAGTTTATGGAGCTTGCTGAAAAGTTTAGAGATTCTCCTGAAGAACTCGTCTACCTTTTATCATTACCTGATATACCGGCTGTTGCTGGATCAGGGAAACAGATAGCAGAGGCCATAGCAGGTTTCAGAGGTCTTGGAATAGAAACTATAGATCACGAGATCGATGAGGTAAAATATGAAAACGTTCTCTTAAAGGAGGGTGAACAACCTCTATCAGAAGTCTCCATAACAAGCTTCATGTATAGAGTTCCTCCCTATGAATTAACAAGATGTGGATATGAGATAGGAAGCGATAAAGAAATAACAGATATTCTTGGATCTCGGTTTGCGTGGCTTATAAAGCCTAAAGAAGTATCTTGGGACTCTTGGAATGAAATTTTAAGAAAAACAACAGACGGCAGAGCAACTTCATTGATTAGGGGAAAATATACGTATGAAGGAACATTGCTTGTACCTAAGCTCATAGAATTGATTGACTTATCGGCAAAGAGTTTGCTTGTAGAGGTTTGGGGAAGGTATCAGTTTTTCTTGAAGTTTGGAAGTTCGACTATAGAAAAAGAAACAACAGCTATGAAAACTAAGCAGAAATTGCTACAACATTTAAGAGAAAAAGAAAAGACCCTGGTAAAAAGTTTAGGTTCTTCATTGGCATCGCGGGGGTTAAGGTTAGATTATCTCTACTTTTGTTACAAGGGTTTAGGGTTGTCCACCGACCCATTCGACGTTAATTGTCCATTTAAGAGTAGATGTCGGCTTAGCTCAGAAAGAGGTGGTCCTTGCGACGGAAAATTGTTTTGGAGCGGGAAGTATGGTAGGAGAAGATTCTATCCAAAATCCTATCCGTTGAGGAGGTTGCGCTTGGGTAGTGGAGGTTTGGTAGTATATAATGAGAAATTCCCACTCTCCTTTATTAACTTTGCAGCGTATGAAAAGAAAAGGGTTGAATCTAGATGGTATGCGGTTGAGATCGGTACGTGGTTCATCAATGCGAGACCTACAGTAAGGATATTTTTCGATGCAGAGATTGGTTATGCTATACCAACCTCAGTTATGGAAATTTCATTTCAAAGGGAATGGCTTAGTGATACAATAAGAGAAATTTTGAGAAAGGAAAAAGAGGTAAGAAGAAGTATAGCTCTCAAATTTATTCTCTATAAAGCATTAGGTAGAACTCTCGACTACAAACGACTCAGTAAAACCGTTCAAGCATTGATGAGTAAAGAAAGTGAGCTATCAAAAGAGTACACCGACTACATTCAAAGCCAACGTATCGACGATGAGTTAGTAGAGTTTGCTAAAAGAGTTCTTTTGCATTCGATCGAGCATAATTTAACTCAATACATACTAGAGAAGTTTGCTGGTGTCGATATGAGCTTTGTCCTTACTAAGTATTACCATAAGTACAGCGATAGAATAATCCTGGCAGAAAATGCAAAAAATGATAGGATAGGGATAGTGGATACGATTATTAGAACGGTTAGGGAAAATGGATTCCATGCCTTTATCTATTACTTCACTGACTGGCTATCTAAGTATCTTACACTTCATTACAACAACTTTGAGAAAGTAACACTGCTAAGAACGAAAGAAGCCGAAAGAACCTTGAATCAAGCTATCAATAGATTACAGAAAGGAAGCTCAAGGGAACAGGAGATAGCTAAAAAGATCGAGAAAGTATGTAAAAAAGTTGAGGAATTTAAGAAAGGATTGGAGGGGTCCGATATAGAACTTGACATAACTCTTGCTAGAACAGTGCTTTTGGCCGGTGAAATTGTAAGTGAAAGTGATGTGGAAGAAATAGGTGATTATTTCGATGATATTCTTGAAAAATACGGTTTCAAACTCTGTTTAGATGGATGCAACGGATGTGTTAGGCTGGAGAGATATTGCGGGGAAGGGGTTCAACAAATATTAACTACCAGTAGAATGCTACTTCACAAATTTAGTGAGAATTTAAAGGATAGCATAATGCGCGGACTAACCAAAAGATCTAATGAACTAGGAAAATACATAGAACCTATACTATTTAACGCAAAGAAAAATTTGGACGTCCTCTGTCCATACATTTCACCAACTTATGCTAACAAATTAGTTAAGTTAGCATCTAAAGGGGTAAAAGTGAGGGTAATAACCTGGATGCCTAAAAAGGAAGATAAAGAATACGGCTTCCAAAAGGAATCTCTCAAAATTCTAAAAGAAAACTTAGGGTTAAAAAATCTATCAGCTAGAGTGGAAGATAAACCAGAGATTAAGTTAATTCATGATAAGACCTACATCGTAGATAACATCGTTCTTACAGGGTCGTTTAATTTAACTGAGAGCGCATTTTATGGAAACTTTGAAAGAGCCGAGATAAAACTCTATCCAGAGACTATTGCGACCGAAAAAGCTCAGTTTGAGGAATTGTGGAAAAAAGCTACAGACTTGTCAAAGTATGAAATTAGTTAACTCTGATTATCTTTAATATACACAAATATTTTTTATGCCCGTGTAGTCCTTGAGTAGAAGAGGGAATTTTCGGAAACTCATAGGTAGTTTTAAACGAAAAACCATTCCCAACATTTTTCTTTATTTTTCTGATAGTTTCCTTTAACAGACGCTTATCTTTATTGTGTAGAATCAAAATAGTCTTACCACTTTTACGTAAACGTTCAACGTAGTTGGAAACTATTTCACAAAGCTTAGCATTATACCATTCCAAATCCTTACCAACCTTTCTATTAACACATACTTCATCACTCCAATAATCGTAATCTCTAAATCGTGCGTCGTTACAGCTCCCTTCTAACCATTTTTGCCAAAGATAGGTTAATTCAAAGTAATTTATCTCATCATAATGCGGTGGATCTAAGATTATGAGATCTACTTTGGGCAACTCGGAATATACATTAACTGCGTCAGCTCGATAAACATAAAGAAACTTTTCTTGTGGCATAATTATTTTTCCATCAAAAGATGCAACAACATGATAATTTGAAACAATTTTTGACCATTCTTCCTTAAATGAGCGAAGGAGTAATAATCTTCTTAAAAATGTTCTACAGAAATTCCTTTCTTCTCTTAGTTTTGGGATCCAGTAGCGTGGTAGCTTCCAAGAGGGGCCACCATTCTTTGGATGAGGGATCATTTTTGTCGCATTAACTAAAGAGGCTATGAAGACAAGTTTTAGAAGATCTCCCTGGGATTTGTCTTTCCTCCAGATTTTCTCAATATAGGAGTAAATTTTAGATGTAACATATAGGTTTCGTTTAGTAAATAATTCTTTTATTTCAATTGGTTTATGTGGACCATCCCTAAACTCTATACAGGTTCCGGGATATAGAAATTTTCCTTTTGGATACCAGAATTTTATTCTGAGGTTCTCCTCTATTGTCATGTATTGTTTAATTAGACTTTTATCTCTCGTCTTCCTGCCTGAAACGAAGTTAAGGAGAGTAACTTTATCACCATTCCACACAGCCGACTTAACTTTTTCAAGGTTACTTGAGGTATAGACTTCCTCCTCAATCTCAGAGCAAACATTCCTCATAATTTCAACAGTCTCACTCTCCAAAGTTTCACCATTTAAAACATTGAAAGCAATAAATACAGATGTAGGATTAATATCAGAAAGGAATCCTGAGGAACCGGAAAGGATAGCACAAAAACCTGAAGAGCCAGAACCGCAAAATGGATCGGCAACTAATTTAGAATTTTTGATCTCGTGAAACATGAGTTTGGGATCCTTTCTTGCCCAGAATTTTATCAAACTATGAATGTTGAACATTAGCACCACTTTCTAAACCTATGGATACAGCTACTTTCTTAAAACCTCTATTTCGCATCGGAGTGGAAAGATTTTAAGTCGTGTAAATATGAAGAGCCGACTCCTCTGCAACCCCACAATTGAGAAATTATGCAAAATTTCCCACGACCCTAAGATCTTTCGTTTAATCGCTCGATTATGAAACACAATTATACTTTCTTAACTAAACATATAAATGCTCCTATTCCTTCGTTTGACGTTTACCCGTGACTAGGTAGACAACTTCGGACTCTTTTACCTTCACACGCAATTTTTACGCTAAAAAGAGAAGTAGCTTTTTCTATCTTTTTCCAAAACTCCCTTGATTAAAATGAAGTATTATGAATACTCTGGCTGCAACAAGAAGGCTGAAGGAATTTTGAGTTTTGGCGGAATTAAGAACTACTACTGCTTAGAGCACTTGAAGAAGATTAATCGCAAAAGTTTAAAATGTAAATTGATGGGATCTAACACAGACAATGACCAAGGCAAACTATAGTTGTAAAACTAATTTTGGTAAGTTTGTTTCTTATAACCCTTTTATTTTTTGCCACAAATTTGGGAAACTAGTGGACCTTGCCGTCAGGATATGGAGAGAGGGCTATCCTCTTGGATGAGGTCTAGGTGTAGAGAGAGGGGCTTGGAGTTCGACGTGAAAGTGATCGCTGGCAAGTGGCTCGACGTCTTGAAGGGCTCGAAGATGAGTAGCACATGGCCCTCGCATAGCTCAAAGGTAGAAGAGCTTGGTTCCGAAGACCCAAAGGAATGCGTAAGGGAACCTTTCGATTTGAGGATTGAGAATTGTGAGAATGGGAGAATAATGGAGGAGTTTAGGGATTTCTTAATTGCTGATAGGAAGCTGAGCGAGGGGCAGTTAAAAGGCATCTACTGGAAATAAGGAGGCTTTTGAAAACCCAAACTTTAACCCCCTCAAGGCTAAGGGGGCAGACATTAGAGGCTACCTCCTCAATTTTAGGGACTGGCCTCCTTCAAGCTATGCAAATATCTTAAAGACCTTGAGGATCTTTTACAGGGAATTCCTAGGAAGACCCGAGGTTATTGAAGGCTTTTAGTTCCCATCTCAGCCATTCAACCCAATCATTATCCCATCAAAGAAAGAGCTTCAAGAATTCTACTCTAGGTTAAAAGAGCCAATGGCAAGGGCCCTGTTTTTGTTTTTACGCAACGACTGGATTGAGGAATAGGGAAGTACTCAATTTGAACTGAGAGAGTTAAACCAGCGAAACGCTTATCCCTAATTACATTACGTATTAGTCCATAAAGCTCGTCTTGTAAAGCTCTCTCCCTTTCAGACATAATAAACACTACACTAATTAAAACAGAAGAGGTTATATAATTCTTTCCCTACAAATTAAGGGAGGCTTTAAACTTCAGACATCACATAACAAAATGAGGGGCATGTCTGAAGATAACTTATATGAGAAAGTGTCCGAAATAATAGAGAATTTTCGAGAAAATTATAATGAGGTAATTCGTCAGACCTGTAAAAACTCTCAATACGAAGTTGAGATGTTAATTGGAATACTCAACAACTGGATTGATGCTGCAGATTTATTTAAGAAGTATAAGATAGAGGAGATTATACATGATGTACAGGGCGTTCTCTTCTCATATTTTTGGAGAGGGAGCTGCTGGATAATTTATGAAGTGCTCACCGGGCATTATCTTGATGCTCTCAGAGATCTGAGATTTATGTTTGAAGGCTCTTTACTAGCCTTCATATATAATGAGCTAATAGATAGTAAGACTCTTGAAAAATTTGGCTTTCGTGTAAAATTCGATGTAAAAGCAGAGATAATAGAGCTTGCAGAAGAGCTGAGAGAAAGAATAAGACAAGGAGATGTAGATCACGAAAAATTGAGAGATATTGTTCAAAGGAAAGTTGAAGACTTTATAAGAGATAAGGGTGCAGGACTCGATGAAGAGAAGGGAAGGGAGTATATCGAGGTTTACTCTGAAGTCTTAGTGCAGCCTGAGTTCTACTATAGTGTACCTAGACTTATTACTGAATTTGTTAGGGGATGCGGACTAGAAGAATTCGAAGAGAAACTTAAGAAAGCTTGGGCAGAACTATGCCTTTACACACACTTCTCAAGGAAATTCTTCAAATGGGTTATGAAAAAACCGCATGAAGTATGGGTTGAAGACTATAATGAAGAACTTTTAAAGAAATGCTGTGAACTCTATATAACAATCAGCGATCTATTGTTTTCGATACTTCTTCTGAGTTATTCAAGAATCCGTGAAGCAATAAGTAAGATTGTTAAATGGTGGATGGAGAATTTCAGCATAAAGCTTGAAATGACAGAAAAGATGCTTAATAACCTAGACTATAAGTAACCTAATATTGGTAATGATGATCGTCTAGAAATGGAGCAGCCACCCATGAATAATATTTAAAGCATTATCTGGATACTATAAGAAGTGGGTTATATCGGCTTTTACTTAGATTTCCCCCTTTTGCCACATAATGCTCAGATAAGCATTTTATCTATCCACATCTTCATATTTTGACGGTATAAGGTTATTTCCTAGACTATCTGTAGGATGGAGTGATTATGGTGGGGGAAGAAGAAAAGCCTTCAAAAAAAGAGATAGATATTGAGGCGCAGAAAATATGGAGCGAAGTAGAAAAATATAAAGTGGATAAGATAGTGGATAAGATAAGTGAGAGTGTATCTAAGCTTATAGAGGCCTTCAAAGAATACTATTTAAGAACTGCAAGAATTACATCACTATCTGCTTGGATTATAGTAGGTCTCATCTTTTCAGTAACAGCTTTCCTTACATTTAGGTAAAATTGGCGGAGAAACTTTCTCTTTTGTCGCGGGTACCATAGTTGGATATATCATTAGTCTATTAGGAGCTAAGCGATAGTAGATATTAAAAAGAATTTTATTGGACGAGCTGCTTTCTTTTATCCTAAATAAATACAGATCATAATTTAGCCAAGTTCGTAAGATTTAACGGGTGTTGCAATCTTGATCTTTAAACCGCATTCCAAAGCTAAAATTCTTCATATATTCCAGTGTGTTTATAGGAGGTAACTTTAATTGTCCTATTAGCTGGGTTATTTTCATATACGCAACTTTCCCCTAGATTTGTGGAACACCTAACTATCTTTCTTATGAGTACCTTACCTGATGGCAGCACCGTCTGAACATCCCATCCTCCAGCAAGGTTAGTGCCTATGTTCAGTTCACATTTTTTGTTAAGAAGGTGTCTTTATACTTGAAGAAAATAGCCCGCCCGAGGACCTGGAAGGGGAAGCCGACGTCGGGCGTATGAAGACCGAGCTCGAACTCATGGAGAAGGATGGAGATGGCGGCGCAGAACCGGGGTAAACTACCCCGCCCTCACGGACGGGGCTTTGGGGTTTCCAGTGGCCTTTTCGACGCACCTTCATTTCCCCTTCAGGGTGTTTACTCACCCCCGACCCGTACCTCTCGTTAAGGCA
>Ga0208662_100319_pt1 | contig 19881 bp, 17 predicted proteins | sample OSPB_host_MetaG_FD_187136 | JGI IMG/M metagenome (GOLD analysis project Ga0208662, IMG submission 187136) | Hot spring microbial mat communities from Yellowstone National Park, Wyoming, USA - OSPB_host_MetaG (SPAdes) (version 2) | ecosystem: Environmental > Aquatic > Thermal springs > Hot... | reverse complement strand
CGCAAAGGTTGCGCTAGACCGTGGAATTGGAGGCGCGCTCGAAGAAGTGAACCCTTACCTCTTTAAACTTGTAAGGTCAAAGGTGGACCCAATAAGCGCTGAAAAGAACTTCATAAAATTCTTTGAAGAGAACTAAAACATATTTTTAAGAAGATGCGAAAAAGCGACCAAAATGTAAAGAAATAGTAGTGTATAAAACTCCTTACATCAGATTACAAAAGACTTATAAGATTTGATTTAGGCTTATTATAAAATGAACCAAAAGACGGGTATAAGTCGAATAGCAGTTGTGGGGATCATAATACTAGTAATTGTTATAGCGGTGGCAGCGATCGTAACGCTCTCACACGCACCCTCCCAAATGAGCTCAACGGTAACAACCTCCTCCTCGATTTCATCTCAACTAACTTCGTCAACCACAACCTCTGCTGTCAATCAAACTTTAATAGTTGACTACACTTCGAGTCCAGGAAGTTTAGACCCGGCTACTGACGTTGAAATTGCTGGTTATGGAATAATTGGAAACATAATGCAAAGCTTAGTTTATTATAACAACTCCAACTCTAATCAGATTGTTCCAGTGCTTGCGAGTAATTACACCATAAGTAGCGACGGTAAAACTATCACTTTCTTCTTAAGACATGGAATAACATTCTCAAACGGTGATCCATTTAACGCTTATTGCGTGTGGTTTTCATATTATAGAGCCGCAGTTATGGGGCAAGCAGGATCGTTCTTTTATTCAGTCGGTTTAAACCTTTCCGGTGTCACCGCTGATGAATTGAATGAACTAAACTCTTCAACGAACACACCACCAGCCTCGCTTTTACCCGTACTGACGAATGAATCCAATGCAATAACAGTTCCTAGTCCTTATGTGGTGGTATTTCATTTTGAAAGACCATTCCCTGATATTTTTGGTTGGATGACTATTGCAAAAATAGTGGATCCGCGAGCTATTGAGCTACATGGAGGAGTTCAAAAAGGTCAGCCGAACTCTTGGGCAAACCTTAATCCAATAGGCACTGGACCATTTATCTTACAAACATGGGTTCAAGGTTCGTATGCGGTTTTGGTGAGGAATCCTAACTATTGGGGAGGACCAGGAGGAGGCGTTTTTCCAACACCAAAGCTTTCAAAGGTTGTGATTTACTTTATACCAAGCGAAACTACACGGGAAGAAAATATTTTGAGCGGGGCGGCTGATGTTGCGGTAATAGACACGCCACGCATTGCTGCTATAAATGGTACCCCTGGTGTCGTGTTGCCCAATTTCGGTGTGAGCAACACATACGCATGGATGCCTTTGGATGTTCAGCAATACCCCTTAAACATTACACTTGTAAGAGAGGCGATAGTTCACGCAATAAACTGGAATCAAATAAATCAACAAGTGTATCACGGTTTGTTGTATCCTTCTGCAGGCGTTGTTCCTTATGGGCTTATAGGTTACAACGCATCTATGAAACCCTATTCCTACAACCCTGTGCTTGCAGAAAACTTACTTGCACAGGCTGGTTTTCCAAATGGAACCAATTTCCCCACACTGTTATTCGTTTATGCAACGGATTATCCAGAAACATACTTAGTGGCGCAAATAGTACAAGCGGATCTTGCCCAAGTTGGTATACACGTTGAACTAAAGGGTTTAACTTTTGCTCAACAGATTGCACTCGACTACTCTACACCTGCAAGTAGTTCAAGTCATCCCTCTTTGCAGTGGGTTAGTATAACTGGCCCACCGATACCATCTGGATATGCTGATCCACTGTTCATGACGGGTAACTACGGAAATCTCGGTGGTTATAGTAATCCAACAGTTGACGCTTTACTTCTTCAAGCAGAATCCACCTACAACAATACACTTAGAGAAGAGTTGTACTGGAAAGCTTCTAACATTGTGTACAACTCTTACGCGTACTACTTCTTGGGTAACATAAAAGACTTCTTCCCCGCTCAGTTCTTCGTGTTTAGATCAAACGTCCATGGGTACTATTACCAATCAGCGTTTTCACAGCTTGACTTTAGCACAATTTATCTCACATAAAAAAGAGGTTGAGGTGTCATGCCCAACCTCTTTATTTTTGTTTTAAAGAGAATTGCCGCTAGTATTCCAGTTTTACTTTTGGTCACTTTGATATCTTTTATCGTGTCACATGCAATAGTACCTAACCCAGTAAAAGCTTGGGTGGGATTTCGTTCTAACCCTCAAATTATTGAGGAATACACTCTTAGGTATCACTTGAATGATCCATTATGGGAACAATACTTTTACTATGTTTATGATTTGGCCACAGGAAACTGGGGAATAAGTCCTACGACTGGTAGACCAGTTTTACAGGAAATAGCTACATATTTTCCTGCAACGCTACAATTAGTGATATCATCTGTGATTTTGTCTTTTGTAGTTGGCGTCCCATTAGGAGCGATTGCCGCTATCAAAAAAGGAAAAACCGATTACTCAATCAGAATGTTTTATCTAATTGGAATAAGCTCACCGCCTTTTTTGGTAGCTTTAATTCTTCAACTTATTCTTTCATACTACTTTAATTTGCTTCCTTCAATAGGAGAGATTTCTCCAACTATTTCTCCCCCAAAAACGATAACTGGGATGATTGTACTTGATAGCTTACTTACAAGAGACTGGCCCGCTTTTTGGAGTTCTATACACCATTTAATTCTTCCTACAATCTCACTTACAATTTTAATATTTGGATTGTTTGGTAGGCTAATGCGTTCATCAATGCTAGAGGTTTTGGGTAAAGATTACATTCGTGCTGCAAGAGCAAAAGGTTTGAGCAAAGCTTATGTAAACATAAGACACGCTATGAGAACGGCGCTAATACCACCTGTCACTGTTCTTGCGGTTGCAGTGGGACAATTATTGGGAGGAGTTGTGGTAATAGAGTATGTATTCGGAATACCTGGTATGGGAACTTATACTGTTGAAGCCATTACTACATCCAACTTTCCTGATATAATTGGTGTGACCACAATCTTTGCACTTGGCGTAATACTTTCGAACTTAGTAGCTGACATTCTCTATGCAATTCTAGATCCGAGGATTAGGATCTAAGTTGAGTGAAACAATACAAATTACAAAAAGCTTGTTAAAAGACAAGGGTGGTTTTGCAGGCTTAGTGATTGTTGCGTTATTTTACATCACAGCAATTGTGATAGCACTACGCCCACAACTTTCAGGTTATGACCCATACGCAATTAATATCTCAAATGAACTTTTACCACCTTCTCTATCCTTTCCTTTCGGAACCGATAATTTGGGCCGTAGTGTATTAGCTGAGGTTTTGGCAGCTACACCACTCGATGCGCTTGTTTCCACTACGGTTGTGCTTTCTTCGGCGTTAATTGGAGGACTTTTAGGGGTGGTTGCGGGTTACCTTGGAGGAATTTTTGAAGAGATCATAATGAGAATCACAGATGCCTTTTTGGCCTTTCCCGCTTTAATTTTAGCAGTTGGCGTATCCGCTGCGCTTGGACCAGGGGCTATAAATGCGATGATCGCCCTTATTGTAGTTTCTTGGCCAACCTATGCCAGACTTACACGTGGTGACACTCTCGTTATTCGTGAATTGCCTTTTGTTAAGTCAGCAAAGCTGAGTGGGCGGAGTGTTTTCTATATTTTGCGTAAACACATTTTACCTAATGTAAGCTCTTCCTTAATTTCGTACGCCACCGTGAATGTGGGCTTTGCGATAATTGCTTTTTCGGTTTTGGGCTACTTAGGTCTTGGTGCACAACCTCCTTCTGTAGAATGGGGCGCGCTTGTTTTTCAAGGTCAAAGCTACTTGAGAACAGCTCCTTGGTTCCCTTTGGCGCCAGCTTTACTTATTCTTGTTGTGACGCTTGGCTTTAGTTTTTTGGGTGATGCTCTAAGAGATGCACTAGATCCTACTAAGAAGAAATGATTTCCCTCACTTTTTCTGGGTAGTGGCACCTAACATACCTATTGTTTTCCAATGCATTTAGTGGCGGTTCTTCTAAACATTTTTGTGTTGAAAAGGGACAACGAAGCCTGTAGCGGCATCCCGTAGAAGGAATTGTCACTTCATCGCTTTTTTCTTTATAAACAAACTTGTTTTTTGCGCCCGGTACTGAGCTTAAAAGTGCAGCTGTGTAAGGGTGTAAAGGAGAAAGTATTACATCTTTTGTTTCTCCTAGCTCGACAATTCTTCCTCCAAACATAACACCTACGAAATGTGAAATGTACTTTGCAACCGCTAAATTGTGTGTAATAAACATATATGTCATTTCAAGCTCTTTTTGTAGTTTTTTTAAAAGATTGAGGATCTGAAGTTGAATTGAAACATCTAAAGCGCTGGTCGGTTCGTCCAAAACTAAGAATTCTGGTTTGCTAATCAAAGCCCTTGCAATTGCAATTCTTTGTCTCTGTCCACCGCTAAACTGATGCGGATAAAGGTTAGCCGCTTCGGGAGACAAACCAACAGTCAAAAGCGAATCAATAATAGCTTTTTCCAATTCATCTTTTTCTAAGTGATTCAAAGGTTCAGCTAGAATTTCTCTCACTTTCATTCTTGGGTTAAGTGAGCTCATTGGATCTTGAAACACCATTTGAATGCCTTTTCTTGCTTGCAAAAGTTCTCTACCTTTTAATTTTGTAAGCTCCCTGTCTTTAAATTTGACAGAGCCTGCATCTGGTTTAATGAGTAAGGTGATACACTCACCGAGCGTGCTTTTTCCAGAACCAGTTTCACCAACAATTGCAGTGGTTTTTCTTTTTTGAAATGAAATTGAAACATTGTCAACTGCAACAAGAACGCTTTTTGATGTGCCAAAAAGACTTTGTTTCACATATTTCTTTGTTAAACCCTTTACGACAACTATTTCTTCCATAAAATCACCGATAAAGGTGACATTTAACCATTCTTTGGTTTAAGATTGTTTCAATAGGTTCATCAGTTTTGCACTTTTCAAATGCAAACGAACATCTTGTGTGGAATCTACAACCTGATGGTGGAGAGCTAGGAGAGGGAATGTTACCAGGAATGGGATTTTGGTATTCATCTACACCTAGTGATGGTATGCTTTCTATCAAACCTTTTGTATAAGGATGGAGCGGTTTACTAAAAAGCTCATTGCTTGGAGAATACTCCATGATTTCTCCTAGATACATCACGGCCACACTGTTTGCGACTTCGGAAACCACTGAAAGATCGTGACTAATTAGCATAATCGCTGTTTTGTATTCTTCTGCAAGATCCTTAAGAAGCTTTAAAACTTTGGCTTGTGTGGTAACGTCTAGTGCAGTGGTAGGTTCGTCGGCAATTAAAACATCAGGGTGTTCAACAAGTGCCATTGCTATCATCACTCTTTGACGCATTCCACCCGAAAGTTCGTGAGGATATTTGTTGATTACATCTTCGGGATTGGAAATTCTTACCGCTTTGAGTATATCTATGATTTCTTTTTTAACTTCAGGGTTGAGTTTAGGCCTTTTAAGAAATTCAAAAAAACGTTTTGTTTCTTTTTTTGTCTTTGAATAATCGTATGCTAGAGGAGGCGAATAGTTTAAGTCCTCTTTTTTTCTTAATTCGCGTACCATTATCGCTTCTGCAATCTGATAACCTACTTTGTAAACAGGATTTAAAGAGTTTAGTGGCTCCTGAAAAATCATTGCTATGCTTGTCCCTCTTAGCTCTTCAAACGCAGAAAAATTGGGCGTTAGCACGGTTTTATCTTCTAGTAACACTTCACCGCTTGTAACTCTTGCGTTTTCTGGTAATAAACCTATAAGTGTAAGTGCAAGCGTGCTTTTTCCAGAACCAGATTCGCCTACAACCCCTGTTATTTCGCCTTTGTTCAGCCTTAAGTTAATTTTATTTAAAACACGAACGGCTTTTTCATTTACAATATAATCCACTGAAAGATCTTTTACTATAAGTGATGCTGTCAATAGAACTCTACCCTAAGAACTCCGAGACCACGTGAATGAATTTTTCATTTTCTTCAATAAAAGGCATGTGGCCACTTTTTTCAAAAACTACAAGTTTTGAGTTTGGTATTAGTCTTTGAATTTCTTCAGCTTGAGAAACAGGAGTGATCCAGTCATGTTTTCCTACGATTACAAGTGTGGGAGAGGTTATCATCCAAAGTTTGTTTCTTACATCATACTTTGGAATTATTTCCCTAAACATATGAGCCGCAAGAATAGGTGACCCTCTACTTCTTGAAATCAGTTCCCTTCCAATCTTTTCATCGTATTTGTAAAAATATAACGGTAGCATAACTTCCCACCACTTTCTCTGTTCCTCTCTAGTTCTCACTTTCCCTTCAAAAACATCTTTTACAATCTTCTTCTGTTCATCAGTCGCTTTTTCTTCTGCAATTTTTTGCGCCTCTTTCCAAGTGTCCCAAGAAGCTGCTGTATCTACAAGCACAATTCTTCTTACGTTATAAGGATATCTAGTAGCGTAAACGAGTGACCACATTCCACCAAAAGAGCTTCCCATTAAATTTATTTTTTCTAAACCTAGATACTGCCTTAAGGCTTCTATGTCATCAGCGAATTGCTCAATTGTCCATGTTTCTATGGATGTGTGTTCTTCTGATAAGCCAGTTGATCTGTGATCCACAAAAACCATCTGCGTAACTTTTTCGAGCGGTTTAAGCCAAGGTAATAGGTAGGTGTGATCCATTCCTGGACCGCCGTGTAACACAAATGTAACCGACCTTTCGACCATTCTTTCTTCTACTGGCTCGAATTGTAGACCGTATACATCAAAAAAGATTTTTGTTCCATTAATTTTTGCATACACAAGAAAAATTACTACAAAATTCATATAAGTGTTATGTAATTTTTCCTGTTAGAACATGTAGCAATCCACGCGTGCATGGACTTACCATTATACTCAAGATCTATAATAAAGTGCTCGCGTGGCTTGCTTATTTTTTAAGTGAACCTCTCAGTAGTCTAGAGATTTGAAGAGTTTTTGAGTAAAAGCGTTTAGTAAACCATAAATTTAAGCTCAAAAGAGCGTTATAAATTTAAATTCTTAAAGTGAGCTTGTGATGGATATCACGGCTTTTTAGTGATTTGTCTTATGGTACTCACATGTTTTATTTACACAATATTTTTATAGGTGAATAAAGATTAATTTTGACATCGAACATGGGGAAAGAACATAAGGTCTTCGTTAGAGAGGCAACTGGGTTTGTAAGGGAGCTTTTAGCCTTAGATGTTGCTCTTTTTAATTTTGCCATACTTGGCTTTCTGTTTACCCTGTATTTTGCGCTGGCCCTCATGCCACTCATAGGGGTAACTTCGTTCTTGCGATAATCCTCACAGCTGCCCTGAGCGCCCTTCTACTTTTTTCGTACTATAGCTTTAATGTTATAATGCCTAGGAGTGGGGGTGATTATGTTTATGTATCCAGAACGCTTTGGCCAGCTCTTGGTTTTGTGTGTAATGCGAGCTCGGTGCTAATACTTTTGATATATAACGGAATAACCGGTGTGACGATTCAGTCAACTGGTGTATCGGTGGGCTTGGCCCTGATAGGATCGCTTCTCAAGAACTCAACTCTCGCCAACTATGCCTCGATTGTTGTTCAACCCGTCTGGCTGATTACGCTCGGAACACTCGAAATAGTTTTGTTGGCGCTTCCAGCGGTATTTGGGAAAAGGGTCTACTTTAGGCTTCAAAACGTTATCTACATTCTTGTTTTTATTGCCTCATTCATCATGATAGGCTTACTCCTGTCCCATTCCCATGCCGATTTCGTTAACGCGTTCAACGCCTACTCAGCAAGCTACGCCAACACCACAAACTATTATCAGGCAGTAATAGCTTCAGCTCAAAAGAGCGGTTGGAGTCCTCCCAGCACCGGGGGTGTATATAGCACACTTCTGCTGGTGCCAGTGCTCTCAATCTTTGGTACAAGCTTCATTTACTCAACGTACCTTGGCGGCGAAATCAAGAAGGTTTCACGTAATTCATTGATTGGAATGTTTGGAGCCATGCTGTTCGCCTTTCTACTTGCCGGTGTTTTCATCGAAGCAGTGTATAGGACTATAGGGCTAAACTTCATGTCCGCTCTAGACTATAGTATGTCGAGTTTAAAGATACCGGTCATACCATACATTAACTTCCTTTCACTGCTACTCACAAACAACCCCCTGATAATCCTGTATGTTGTAGCCGTGGGAATCCTACAGATGGCGATATACATCCCTGGGTTCTATGTGCTAGGTTCGCGTTGCTTGATGGCCTATAGTTTTGACCGCGTCCTTCCAAAGTTCCTAGCACATGTGAGCGATAAATACCACACACCCACTTACGTGATATGGGTTTTGGTTGTCACAAGCGAAGCCTCCCTCATACTCCTCAATATACCCAAGACGGCCGCAGCGATATACCTCTTTTCAACTGTTCTCACCTGGTACGGTGCACTGTTTCCACTGTTCTTCGTAGGGCTAGCAGCAACCCTATTCCCCTTTATAAAGAAAGAACTATTTGAATCTAGCCCCATCAACAAGAGGATCGGGGGAATACCACTCATGAGCCTAGCAGGGATAGGAACCATGTTTTACTCAGCGCTTATTATTTATCTTGAACTATCCAATAGTGTTTTCTCAGCCAACACCCCTTCTGCAATATACACTGTTATCGCGCTAGTCGCAGCCCTATTTCTAATATTTTACGTAGCTAAATACATTAGAAGACGATCAGGTGTTCTCCTCGACCTAGCGTTTAAAGAAATACCGCCTGAGTAAACATCTTGTGTGAGGAGTATAGTTTTAGAGTATCAAGCTAATTCTCATTACCCAAGCTTTTCAGGTCTCCTAGTATCACCTGAGCTGCGTTGTGACCTGGTGCTCCCGTGACACCTCCTCCTGGATGTGTTCCAGCCCCGCAAAGATAGAGACCAGCGATGGGTGTGGCATATCTTGAGCACTCGCTTGTAGGTCTAAAAGAAAGCATCTGATTGAGCGTTTGGTCTATATGTGTTACATTACCTTTTGTCAGGCTAAACACTCGCTCAAGGTCTAATGGTGAGAGCGCATCAACATAGAGAATCGATTTTGCAATATTAGGAGCGTACAACTCGAGCGTGTTAATCGCGTTGTTTATCGCGGTTTCTTTAAGATCATCCCAGCTACCGCTTGACAAGTGGTAGGGGTTATACTTTGCTATTATGCTTAGCGTGTGCTTTCCAGCTGGCGCAACGCTACTATCCCAAGCTGTCTGGCAGAACATGTTTAGTGGAGGTTGTTCAGGTATCCTACCCCATTTACATTCATCATAAGCTTTCTGAACATAATCCATGCTTGGGGATATGTTCAATAAGGCTTTGTGCTGTGGCCCAATCGTTGTGCCGGGTATCGCTTTGAAGTTAAGAGGTTGATTGAGTACTAGGTTGATCTTAAAGGAAGTTCCACGTGAATTTAGACTTTCTATTTTCTTAACAAAGTTTCTCTCAAGGTGGTCAGTTCCAACAAGTTTAAGAAACGTTCTTTTAGGGTCAGCGTTTGATACTACGATCTTCGATCTTATTCTCTCCCCAGTCGTAAGCTCAACGCCCACAGCTTTACCATTTTCTATAATTATGTTTTTGACTTCAGAAGAAGTGATTATCACACCTCCAAACGATGTAAAGCAAGAGGCTAGCGATTGTGAGACAGCACCCGTACCACCAACAGCATACTTATACTTAGGCCTACCCACTGATGTGGCAAGAGTATAAGAAGTGCCTATCGTATCTGGACCCATACTTGTGTTAAGCACTCCTTGCATGCAAAGCGCCGCCTTAACTTTCCTCTGACACAAACCATTCGTTTAAGAGGTCCCTGCAACTTGTTAGCAAAATCTGCCTTATTATTTCTTCAACTTCATCTCCCATCATAAGGCCGAGCAGATCCTTCATTGATGGGGTGGTGTTAAGAAGAGCATTTCCACGGTTTCAGCAAATTTTTCCATGAATTCCGTGAATTTCAAATAGCTTTTAGCATCCCTTTCAGAGAACTTACGAATCTCTTCTGCTGTCTTCTCCCTTGACTCATAAAAGATAAGGTAGTGACCATTTGGAAATGGCACAAAATCTTGTGGATCGATGGGGAAAATCTTTAAGCCATGAGCTTCGAGATTAAGTTCTTGTACGATCTTCGGCATTATGCTTGGAACATAGCTAGCGCGTGAAATCTTGAAACTTGGCCAGAGCTCCTCGGTTACAGCAGCTCCTCCAACAACATTTCTTTTTTCTAGCACGCAAACCTTAAGGCCAGCTTTAGCAAGGTAACTTCCACATACAAGGCCATTGTGGCCTCCTCCGACAATCACCACGTCGAATTCTTTCATCTTAAAAGATTATATTTGAAAATATTTAACTCTTATTCACGATGCTAATTCAGATTAAGGCGAGACAGCCAAACCCCTTCGAAAAAAGAAATAGTGGATCCGATTCACAGAATTCAAAGAATAAAAATTGTAATTATGTGCGATGTTTACATTGTGTTTCAATGCTATGCCCCCCTTAATTTTTCGATAAATTCTTTTGGATAATACAATCCGCGTAGTCTCAATTAAAGCCCCCACCAATCTTTAGGATTTTGCTCATGCCAGCCATTTTTTTCTAGTGTATGATGGATAGTTCTTACTAGACATTGCGATAATTTTTCCGCAAGAATCGATCAGAGCTGTTTTAATACCACTTGTTCCAACATCAAATCCTAAATAATACTCTTCATCACTCATCTTTATCACGTTAATAATACTCTTCCATCTTACTTTTTTTGATAATCAAGCTTTTGCTGAAGAATAAATTTTTCTGGTATAAGCCAAATTTTGCCCAATCCCCGTGAAATCACATAGATTTGGGCTATTCTTTCTACTAGTTGCGCATTTTTATAAGCTTGTTCAAAATTTCAACTTAGACTATTGGTTGGTGCATCATTTGAAATTACTTTTGTTAAAAGAAGAAGGAGCTTCTAAAAGATAATGGGGATACAGTGAGATTTCTTGATACTACTAACAAAGACAGTGCTAACCAGAGTTAGTTTAAAATGATAGCGTCTGGAAAAAGAGCTCCTACACTTGAATTGCACAATCATAAGTCCATCAGTTTTATTATGAGTAGGATAGAAGCATTGGTTGTGCGTGGCGGTTAGTGGGTTTTGAACCACGTTGTCTAAGGCTGTGGAGCAAGTCTACTTCATTAAGCTTAAACCCGCTTATGTGATGACCAAAGGGGGTTTGACACTCTGGAGTTTTGCCCCCTTTAGGACTGATATAATGTCCTTTTTCTTTCTCTTTTTGTCTTTCTTCTTTTTTTGCTTTCCTTGGGGGTGGTTATGGCTGAGTGGGATTGTGTGGATAAGGCTTTAAGCAGTGGACGCCATTGGTTTGAATGATCAACTACTGTGGAACCCACAACGCGTTCACATTCTTTAGAAATTTAAGTGTTTTTGAGAAAAACAGAAAGAGGTTTGAGCTCAAGTGGCGGTCTCAACGCCTTTGTAGCCTAGACTTATAGCTCCTTTAAGACTCGGAACTGGTGTCGAAATCAGCCGTAGAGTAATGGACGAAAAAGGTTGAAATAGACTCAGCTTCGAACTAAAATCTCGGGTACACTCAATCATTGATAATTGATGAAATCGTTGTGTGCAGGTAGGCCATTAAGTGGGTCAAGGTTAAGGCTTTACAAGGCAGTTTGGTTCGATGCTACACTCATGCGAACGACAGAAAACTCAGGTTCTTACGAAGAAGTGTTTTGGTGAACCCGTGGCGCCCACCACTTAAGGCTTATCCGAACAGGATCTATAATCTTTAGTAAGACTTAAATTATTCATTAAGCTACTCCACTTTAATGATTTATTTAAAGCGACCAAGAAAAGGTGTTTCGCGAATAACTCTTATTGTGCTAGTGATAATAATTATAATAGCTATCGTTGCTGCTTATACATTTTTGTCGAGAACTAGCATACTCACTACACCCACAACAAGTTCAAAAATTTACAGAGTCGCTTATCTATCATGGGATCTTTCAATAGGAGGAGGATTTTTTGTAAATTTAACGAATACATTACAAGCGGTGCTTTCGACATATAACATAAGCCTCACAATATTTTATGCTAGTGATCCTAGTACGCAGACTTCACAAGTACAAGCATTGCTTTCTGCCTCCCCACCTTATGACGCTGTAATAATTTCTGCATTAGATTATAACGCAATTATTCCATCAAATATTTTATTAAATCAGCACAATATCCCTGTTTTTTATCTTTGTTGCGGACCAAATGAAACAAAGTTAGCAAATCAAGGGGGTTCATACATAAGTTTAGTTGAACAAGATAATGTGGAGTCAGCAGCACAAGAGGCTAAATTCTTGATCAACTATTTTGAACTGCACAATTATCAAAAACCTTATACTATTGTAATTTTGAATGGTGCTCTGTCAACAACACCCGCTGTTCAAAGAGCTGAAGGCTTTCATGAAGTTTTGGACCCATTAATTGCTAACGGAACTGTTAAAATAATCTCTGAGCAATATGGTGATTGGACTACACCTACTGCAAAAACTCAAATGGATAACATTTTAGCCGCAAACCCGAATACTCCAATTGATGGAGTTTTAGCGGCTCAAGACGCAATTGCTATAGGGGCAATCGACGCTCTTAGTGCTGCTGGAAAACTTAACAACCCAACAGTAGTTGTTGGCCATGACTGCACGCCAGCTGGTATCCAAGCTTTAAGATCTGGTCAAATGTTAGCTTGCGAAATAAATACAGGATCTCAGCAGGCCTATTGGATGGGACAAATTGTGGCTAACTATTTGTTACGTGGTTTAAAACCTTCTATTCATGACTTAAATGTTTTAGCTGGTGTTGCAACAACAAGCAATGTGACAGCAGCTTCTTATTTACCCGCCCTCCCTCTTGGGCTTTATCCTAATGGTGCGAATGTTTTGCCCCATACTTATCAAGCAGCAATAAGTACTAGTGGTAATCAACCATCTGATATTCATTATATCTCATCTACCACTAGTAGCTTATTTATAGTAGAAATGTCTGTAATTGAAGATTTAGAAAAAGTCAGTTATTTATTTTCCACATAATAATTTTTTGGTGGGGTATGATTTGGTTCTCCTAAGGCTCCACGAAATAACAAAAGTGTTTCCTGGCGTTGTAGCCTTAGACAGAGTGAGTTTGACCCTGGAAGAGGGTACTATTCATGGGCTTTTAGGAGAAAATGGTTCAGGGAAGTCTACACTAATAAAAATAATTGGTGGTATTTATAGACCAGATAAAGGAAAAATCTATCTAAATGATAAAGAAGTAAAATTCAATTCTCCTTTTGACTCACAAGTGGCTGGTATATCAGTGTTAAATCAAGAAATAATTCTTGCACCAAATCTTTCAGTTATGGAAAATATATTTCTTGGAATGGAAAAAGAATTTTCGAAAAACGGAATTATTGATTTTTCGTTAATGAAAAAGAAATCACTTGAATTACTAGTTAATTTTGAATACCAATTAGACCCTTTAAAGACTGTTGGTTCTTTGCAACCATGGGAAGCAAGATTAGTGCAAATATTGCAAGCATTAGCAAGAAAAAGTGTCATTTTAGCGTTAGACGAGCCTACCTCAGCTTTTACAGGAGATTATTCAAAAAGGCTCTTTACAATTATGCAAAAATTAAAAGAAAAAAAGGTTACAATCATCTTTGTAACACACAAAATTGATGAAGCAATACAAATTTGTGATAGTATTACAGTATTACGCGATGGACGAGTCATTGGAACTGTTCAAAGTTCTGATGTTAGCATAACCCAATTAATAAAGATGATGACTGGTCGTGAAGTAAAGCTTGTTAAGCCAAGAGAGAATAAAATAAGCACAAATTCACCCATTCTTGAGATCAAAAACGTCAAGACAAAATATTTACAAAATATTTCATTAAAGTTGTATCCAGGTGAAATTCTTGGGCTTGTTGGTCCCTTTGGTTCAGGAAGAAGTGAAATTATTAGGGCGATAGTGGGATTAGATAAAATTGAAAGTGGTAAAATTGTACTTCACAATACGGAGATTAAAATAGAATCCATGAGTCTAGCTAAAAAACTAGGAATTGCCTATATAACAGAGGAAAGAAAAAAGAGCTTAGTCTTAAATAAATCTATTAGAGAAAATATTTCTTTACCTTCGCTAAAGCGCCTTTCTAAAATAGGACTTTTTGTTCAAAAAACAAAAGAAAGTTTAGTAACTCGCAAATGGATTAAAGATCTTTCTATTGTTGCAAAAAGCCCTGAACAACTTGTGTCAAACTTAAGTGGTGGAAATCAGCAAAAAGTTGTCATTGCTAAATGGTTAGAAACAAAACCAAGGATAATACTATGCGAGGAGCCTACGATTGGAGTAGATATTGCTTCCCGAGCTGAAATTCATGAAATTTTTAAAAGATTGTCCTCTCAAGGTATAAGCATAATTATTTCAACCTCAGATTTAGATGAGGCTATTGCAATATGTGACAGAATTTTAGTTACGAAAGATGGAAAAATCATGGCAGAGTTTATTACCAAAGAGGCGGAGAAACATTTAATAGCTCAAGCAATGTTTGGAGGTGGCTTTTAGAAATGAGTATTAATAACTCTAGGACTCAAGAAAGTTTAAATACTAAGCTTTTATCAACATTAAAAACATTATACAAGCGTAGTGATATAAGGGCAATACTATTTTTATTAGTTTTAATGGTGTTAATTGAATCCTTAACACCTAACTTTTTGGGTGGGCAAAACATCAGGTTTATTTTATTACATTCGTCAGTTTTGTGTTTGATTGCATTAGGTGAAACGTTAGTGGTTTTAATGGGAATGATTGATTTGTCGCCTGCCGCAATTGCATCATTTGCTGGTATAGTAATAGGTTCAAGGATATACCCAACGACTCCGCCTTTTGATATATTTTTACAGATTTTACTGGTTTTACTACTAGGTCTCGCTCTTGGTTTAATGAATGGAGGTTTAATAGTTTTTCTTAGGATACCATCAATAATAGCTACGCTGTCTACAATGATCCTTATACAAGGGTTTACGTTGCTATATTCTGGGGGATTTGCTACTGGGGTTGGAATGCCTGCAAGTTTTGCATTTCTAGGGCAAGGAAAAATTGGTACAATCCCTACCCCTGTCATAATAATGCTTCTAACGGTTCTTATAATTCAGTTTGTACTAAGTAAAACTGTATTTGGAAGACATATTTTTGCAATAGGTGGGAACGAAGAAGCCGCCATATTATCTGGTATTAACACTAATATTATAAAGATTATAGTATTCGGCATAGCTGGTTTATTATCCTCTTTAGGTGGAATTTTATTAACTGCGGAACTTAACTCAGCTTATCCAGACGCGGCAGACAATCTATTGCTTCCTGCAATTGCGGCTGTTGTGCTTGGTGGTACCAAACTTATGGGAAGTGCTGGTGAGGGATCAGCTTACCAAACGTTAATAGGAGCGGTTATTCTTGCGGTCATCTCAAATGCATTAGTTATATTGGGCATTAATGCATATTATCAAAATGTTGTCACAGGAATAATTTTATTGGCGGCTACAGCAAGGGCTGTAAAGGAAAAAATAATTAAATAAACATTTGCAAAAATTAGACCACTTTCGGCTCGTATCTCCCATCTACCCCTGTCCATCCTCCATCGACGTATATTACTGAGGCAGTAATATATGAGGCGGCAGGGGTTGCTAAGAAAATTGCAGGTCCTGCAATTTCTTTGACATCGGCCCATCGCTTAAAAACTGATTTATTTTTATATGCTTCATACCATGATGGATCATTCTTTATTTGTTGAGTCAAAGGAGTATCGACAACGCCTGGAGCTATCGCATTTACTCTTACGTTATATTTACCAAGTTCTGCAGCTAATGTTCTTGCCAACTGAACTATTCCAGCTTTAGTAGCGGCGTATACCGATTGACCAGGCTCAACAACCAAATGTCTAATTGATGATATTACAACGATAGATCCTCCATCTGGATTTTTTGCAATTTCCTTACCTATTTCTTTAAGAAGAATAAATGTACCTTTTAGATTTACATTAACAACTCTATCAAATTCATCGTAAGTATAGCTAGCTATCGTCTTTCTCACATTGATTCCTGGGACGGCATACAATGCATCTATCTTACCATAGGTCTTGATTGCTTCTTCTGCCAATTTCCTAACATCCTCAACTTTTGTAGAATCAGCTACTACGCCTATGCATTCGCCCCCCTCACTTTTTATTTGATTTACAGTCTTATCTAGTGTTTCTTTGTTTATATCGGCCGCTACGACTTTACCCCCATGGGCAGCAAAAGCAAAAGCAATTCCCTGTCCAATTCCTGAACCAGCCCCTACAACGACAGCTACCTTTCCCTTTATATTAAAAAGGTCTTTCATTTGTGCTAAAGACATAATTATTTTCAATTAACCGCCTTTATAAAGTTATCGGAAAAAAAGAATATTGGATAAAATCACAATTATTTTACGGTATTTAATCAAAATTTAAGTGTATTCTCACTTAAATTTAACTTTGAATAATATAGGCATAAGCAAGTTTAATTTTTTAAATCTTTACGAGAAAAACAGATTGTACCAAAAATTCGATGAATTTTACACAATGAAATCATATTATTCATTAAACTAAGCTAATTCTAGTCCTATAGTAGTTGCCATATTCATTCAATTTTTTATATTTCATAATTACTTACAATAATGCCCATTAATAATCCCGTATATTAATTGTTATTAATGAAGTGATATTAATCGTGTTACTAGTGATCTGCACCCCCTTAAATGTATTAATCGAATACCACGATTTATAGGTTCGAACATTTGCTACCAAGGTTGCCGACTTACAGAATCTCCACATACTAATATCTTATACAACGATTCTTGGCGATTAGTGTACCACTAACTCTTAACAGTACTAATTTGGTACGCGCTCTATTCTATGTTCATTGCGCTCTACGTTTACGTAATTTCTATCTCAATTATTGTGTCATGGTCACAAACTTGAACATAACTCATAGGAGTGAACATAAAGATCAATAACACTTTAGATCCTAATGTAAGTGTTTCAAATTAAGTTTATATCAAAAAGTTTAACCCTTAAATATGATTAAAAAACGAATTAAATTCAAATGGATATAATGGCAATTACAGGGGATGGTATAGGTCCAGAAGTAATAAACAGCACACTTCAAATCTTAGAAATATTGAATGAAAATTTTAATGCGTCAATTACTCCCTTTGTATATGATATAAATAGCAAGACGTTGGTTGCAGGTAAGTGGAAATATGAGAAAATAATAGACGAAGCTAAAAAATTTAAGGCCATTTTAAAAGCTCCTATCGGAGACCCTCAAATAAGAACCCAAGAAGGAACTGAAGTAGCTTTGGATGTAGTTCTTGGACTTAGATTTGCGTTGGACCTTTATGCCAATATTAGACCTGTTAGGCTTTTACCTGGTGTTACCTCACCTTTAAAAAAATTTACTTTGGCTGGTTCAATTGATTATGTCATAGTTAGAGAAAACAGTGAAGGATTGTATTCAAGCCATTTTGGCGGACTGATACTTAGAGACGACGTTGCCGTAGACGTTCAAGTAATCACAAAAAAAGGAACAGAAAGAATAGCTGAAATGGCTTTTGAGCTTGCGAGAAGTAGAAATGGCTCTCCATCAGATAAAATAAAAAAAGTCCTTTGTGTTGATAAAAGTAATGTTCTTAAAAGCTTTGCATTTTATAGAAAGATATTTAAAGAAGTATCAAGAAAATACAATGATATTCAAATTGATTTTATGTATGTAGACGCAGCCGCGCAATATATGATTCAGTATCCAGACAAACTTGATGTTGTTGTAACAGAAAACATGTTTGGTGACATACTTTCTGATTTAGGGGCGGCAACTGTTGGAGGTTTAGGTTTGGCTTATAGCGCAAATCTTTCTAAAGAAAGAGGAATGTTTGAACCGGTACATGGAAGTGCCGTGGATATTGCAGGAAAAAACATTGCAAATCCAGTAGCAATGATATTATCTCTTTCAATGATGCTAACCTGGCTTGGAAAGAAGGAATTGGCAGATAATCTCGAAAAAGCGGTTTTCACTGTAATGGAAAGCGGTTCTACAACACCAGACCTCGGTGGAAAAGAAACCACGAGTAGTTTTACCACTAAAGTAATAAATACTTTACTTCAATTATAAAAAGTGGTTTTTTCTCTGGTATCACTTAATTGCGAGGGGGTTGACGGGAGAACCAGTTCCGCCAACAAATTTTAGAGGAGAGCATACGTAAAGGAAGTCATATTGTCCATCTTTTTCACAGTCTTTTGCTAGATCCTCTAACCAGAGTAACTCTTGAATCGGTATACCTAAGTAGTTCATTAGAAATATATGCAATGGTACCATTGTGCCCGTAGTGGAAGAATATGACTGTTCAGCAGATAGAGTATCTGCACCATATGCAGCTATTTCCATATTATAAAACCAATCAACCAATTCCTTGCTATAGGTAATTCCAGGTTCATTAAAGTCTTTAAAGTATGCTTCAGGACCTTCTTCATAAAATACTGATATATATCCAGTTCTAACTAATAAAATATCATGTTTCCTAATTTCTACCCCTTGCTTTTTAGCTGCGCCCAACAGATCATCAAGAGTAACCATTTCACCTTTGTTAAGATGTTTAACACCTTTATAACGTGGAATATCTAGTAAAACTCCCCTTCCAACTATACCTTTTTCTGCAATAGGAACTATACTAGCTTTTGATAAACCACCTATAGTGGTTTCAGCGCTATATCCATTATAAATTTTGTCGCCGTACCATGCATGGCCTATTGCATCACATTGAGTGGTTCCCTGTAAATACATGAATACAGCATCGTCGGCATATTTTAACCCTCCTGGTAAAGGTGACAACTTTCCACTTTTATAAGTACCTTCGTCTTGAGTCATTAAGTGGATCGTAGAGGTTCTGCCTGGAAAAACTAGATCTCCACCCTTTCTTCCAATTAATAATCCTAAAGAAAAAACCTTTCCTTGCCTAACGCACTTAATAGCGGATAAGATCTCTTTCGGTGTAAGGAAATTAAGAGTTCCTATTTCGTCATCAGATCCCCATCGACCCCAGTTTTTTGGAGCGGTTTCAAGAATTTTTTCAAGTGGAACTTTTTCGTTCATTTTTTATCGTAAAGTAATTCAAGCAAAAATACTTAACCTTTTCCATTCAATTTCCATTCAGTTAATGATATTGTTACTGATGAGATGCTCCCTAACAGAGAACCACCCTCCTTTTTGGAGCTTATATCAGCATGTATCTAGTAGTGTTTGGGAAACGTGTATAGCTTTTTGTATTGTACGCACTTTATTATAAGAGCCAAGAAGAGCGCTTTAAAAATCTCGTTATATTCCAAAATTTTATTTGCGACTTGCGCTCTACCCTTGATAGTTTATAGTAACGTTGAAAAGGACGAAAACCAAATATGTAAAAATGTTATCCATACACTTTCTCGTGTTGCTCACTATCTGAAGGCTTATTTGGACACATACTTTAAAGTTAATGGTCATGACTAAAAATCTAATAAGCCTGTTGTGTATATGGTTTACGATAAATCTCAAAAACTAATGTATATTCCAAAAAGTATCAAACAACTTAATATTTATACAGAAAACCTTATTTGAATGGATCAAGTGTTACTTTAAATGCTTTGGGTTGCGGTGGACGTCGGAGGAACCTTTACCGATGCCGTTTTGTTTGACGATAAAACAGGAGATGTGCACATATCAAAGGTCAGTAGCACATCTGATAATCCTGTAGTAGGATTTCTAGAGTCTATAAATCAGTTTGGGTTAAAAGATA
>Ga0208662_100308_pt1 | contig 20394 bp, 32 predicted proteins | sample OSPB_host_MetaG_FD_187136 | JGI IMG/M metagenome (GOLD analysis project Ga0208662, IMG submission 187136) | Hot spring microbial mat communities from Yellowstone National Park, Wyoming, USA - OSPB_host_MetaG (SPAdes) (version 2) | ecosystem: Environmental > Aquatic > Thermal springs > Hot... | reverse complement strand
AGAGGTGAATGTAGTGGTCTACCTATGCATAGGTAAAATTGATAGTCTGTGGATTAACCCGTTTAGGACTAGGTTGAATGTCAACGGGAGGGTTTACGAAATCGTAAAAGGAGGCGAAAAGCACTATTTAGTAACGCTATCTGGTGTAAAGTATGAGTTGAGGAATTTCAGCATAGACAATAATGTCCTAGTTATTCTGGTCAATGAAGACCTTAGCGATTACTTTAACATGTGTGAAGGCGTAGACGGGCTTAAATAAGGTGTGTGTTTTTTAATAAGGCAATTATATTTTTATTTATGCCGTATATCTGTGTAGGCAAAATAGATTCTGGTTTCTTTGCAGCAAAGGGACTGATTAGGTTTTTCGTTAATGAAAAGCCCTACGATATAACTCAAATAGACAACGAATATTTCCTCATAACACCAGACAGCAGGAGGGTAAGGGTTAAGGGCTTTACTATTAACACGGATTTAGTAGTCGTTATATCAGAAGAGCCGTTGAGTGATTGGGCTGTCTGTAAGGACTTAAACGAATTAAAGTGAGGTGGTGTTGTGACAGTATACATTTATATGAATACTGTTTCGTATTTGATGGCGTCTAAAGATGAAGTCAGTTTCATAGTAGGCAGTAAGTTTTACATTATAAGGCGTGAGGGCAATGAGTATTTTATTGCTGATGAGGACGGCAATAAGTATAAAATTAAGGAGTATAATGTTGATTGCGATAGTGTGATTATAGTGTCTGACAACCAGTTACCGATAGGTTGGCAATTAGAGGTCGATAACGGTGAAGTGTGATTCTATACAATGTGGTCATAAAGTCATAATTACGTGTGATGTATTGAAGAAAAGTTTAATTATTGAGGCATATGACGATGCTTACGGCTATTATTTCGTAGTATACGTTGATAACGAATTATGCGATGAGGGTAAGAGTAAGCTAATTTACGAATTAGCAGCAAGGGGGGATTATGAAAAAATACTTACCTTAATTTGTGATGATTAATGCCTACAAATCCCAAATCTAGCACACATGTAGGCGTTATGTAGTTCTTGGCCAGCTTGGTCTGTGTGTTGGCTTTCGTTATGCGATGGGCTGTTGAATTCGTTTACAATATCTTTTGCAATTTCTTCAGCTGATTTTTCAAACTCAGCACCAAACCAGTCTAGTGCATAAACTGCTTTTTCTGCTTGCTGTTCTAACCACCCGAAATTGCTGACCAAGACAGACACAGCACCAAACGCCTTTCTGATGTTTTGTATTATGCCATCTACCCATGTATATTGACCTAATTTTTTAGCGTAGTTTAGTATACCGTTAAAACTAAAGTCATCTGGTGGTGGTATTAACTGGGCGTCTATCGAAACTGTCGCTGGGTTATACCATGAAAGCCCACCAGGTGCTACGACAAATCCCGCTAAACTCAAACCACTGCAGTTATCTCCACCTTTACATATCATATCTGTAAATACTGGTGCACCGTTTAGTAATGGGAATGGGTAAGTAAGGTAAAATCTACCGAGAACTTGGTTCCCGTTTGTGAAATCAAAAACGTTAAAATTATTAATTTGTATAGTGCCTAAACCGAATTGTTCTAATTGCGGTAACATTGCCAGGCCAGAGTAAAACAATGGAGGTAATGATGATATTGTTTCAATAAGTTGACTTACCGTACCAGTGAGGTACCATTCGTTACTGCTTTTGTTATAACCATAGAAATTTTTTATGTTATACAATGAGAACAAATGTTGTATAGTACCTACATAGTTAGGTATAAGAGTAGACCACCATAATGAGGCTGACTGCATTCTGCTTAATATTTGTGATAATAGGTCTGATGAACATTTTACTAATGGTGGGTTTTTGAAGTTTTTGACTGGTTTTGTTTTTATTGGTACTACTATTATCGGGTATTTTGAGGTTGAGATATCTTGTATTTGGTCACTTAATTTTCCTGATGCCATATAGAAATCCGCACCAGCTTGGGCTATAAGTAATCTTTGTACTCGTTTGTCACTAATCCACGTATTTGAAACGCCACCGATATAGAAGTATACAGGTTTGTTTATCTTAGGGTCAATAGTCTCAACTACTATACCGTGTCTTATTAGGTCTGATAGATTATTAATTGGGTTGCGTGTAGTTTCAGATGGTGCGGCCAATGCGGGGTATATCGCATATGCTTCTGCCCTGTCTGATGCATATATTGAAAACGCTTGTTTCATGGTTTTAGATAGCCCGGTTATTAAACATTCGGCTTGGTTAGTCGAAACTCCTACAGATATTGCTATTGACGCTATAATTGATGCCGCAGTTGCCGCGTCTACTACAGAAGACCCAGCCTCAGAAATTATCGTTACTGGGCCAGATTCACTCATAATATAAAAAAATGAAAGTTAACTTAAATACTTTCATGAGACCTTTTGTGTGTACAACAATGTATCAATAGATTTCATCAGCTCTATAAATGTGTCACCGTCGTTATAAACAATTAGTTCAAGCTCATAGAGTTCACCGTCTATGACTATAGCACCGAGATATATCCTAAGTCCCTCACTAAACGGGTCTAATTCAATATTTGTTATTATTGCCCCAATTTTCTCTTGAATCACTTTGACATTTAGGTAATCTAGGATTTCGAATAACAGTGCTGGTTTAGTTATAGTCCTATAAGTGAGTAACAAGTCCTTTAACCTTTGGTCTTGGATTTTATTTATCGCCTCTATTAACTTATCACTTGACATCTGTATCACCTTTAGGTTTATTTTCGCGTCTTATAAGGATATAATATTGTGTTTCTAAGTGTAAAGTAAGCTCTTTATCGTTCACATCTAAGGACACGCCATACATTTGGCTATGAATAATAAATCCACCCAAATGTATCCTATAATTCGGCTCAATCTCTTCGACCTCAAATTTAGGAAATATAGCCTCAAAGGCGTCTACCCTAAATTTCATACCAAAGTAGTCCATGATATCGATTAAGCCGAAAACGTTATTAGTTGTCCTATAAACATTAAGCAGTTCTCTCAGTCTTGGGTCTTTGACTCTGGTTAAGATGTCTACAGCCATTAACCATACACCTCCTTGCCCTGACAGAAAAATGTGAACTCTCTAGGTAGTACCCTAAATGGATTGTATACTCCTCCATATCAGTCACCCACAGAGTCTAAAGTGAATAGGCCGTGTGATAAGAAAAACCTTAATATTTCTTTAACGCCATCAAAGTTAAACATTTTCGTAATTAATTTGTTCAGCTCATCTTCTGGCATTTCAATGTATTTTATGCTTATATTTTCTGCCTTGATAAGTTCTACCTCAAATCTTGTATTTTCTTCAATGTCATATAGCCAATATATTGTTCTGTTCTCATCAGCAAATTTAGAGTAAATTATGCCTACGGCTAGGGTTTTGTTACCCTTTACTACTTCAGCATACCGCGGTGTAAATATTACTTTATATGCATATAATATCAGTTCATCAACTGTGTTTATGTTTCTCGGAGCTATCGGTATTTTATCCAAACTTGATATCTTTATAACCGCTAAATCATCATGGTTTTGTCTTAGCCCGATTATATATGATGATGTTGCTCCCATCAACACTGTAGTTTTGCCGTATTTGACAACTCCCCCTCTGGAGTAAACTTGGCCATTGAAAGAAAAATACCTACTTATCTTTTGGGGGAACCCGCTTAAAGTGGGGTCTGACATATGTGGTCATAAAAAATATGCACAAAGATAATATAAAAGCTTAGCTAGCCCTCCTTCTCATCATTTTCTTCGTCTACCTCGTTACCAGTGACTGCCCCTATTAAAAACATAGCACTCGTGAGTGCCTTAAGCATGCTGTCTAACATCTCACCATCGATGTTCTCCAATGTGGCTAATACCGCGTTTGCGTGGGCTGACAGACCTTTTATTAGCCGTTCTTTCTGCTTTTCGCTTAACTTGCTGAACACGTTTTCGTATTTATCCTTTATATCTAAACAGAGCTTCATGTGATAGTTTTTCGCTTTAGGGTTTAAAAGGACTCATTAAGCTTTTTAAGCTTGATTTGAACAAATTTTAATTGAACACATATGAAAGCCCTAGACCTGTTCGGACTAAAATTTTTCGAAGAGGACAGACCGTTAAAGTTTAGATATGTAGTGTTCTTGAACCAGCTTAAGCCAAAGATCTTTTTCGAGAAACAATTGGTAAGCCAGTATGAAATAATAAGACTAGACCAGGGCATAACACCTAAAGCAAGTGATAGGCCTGATATGGCGTTTATTAACACCGTTATATCTAATTTAGCAGCATATTTTGAGGGCTTAGAATATAAGGAGACAAAAAACGCGATCACCTATTATGAAAATGGTAGGAGTATTTATATGCTATCTAAGTCCACACTTATGCCGGTCATAAGTAAGGGGATTGAACCTAAATATATCAAAAAATATCACCACATGCCCGAACAAATATTGGTCGTCTTAGACCAGATGACCAGCCAAATCGTTAATTATTATGTTACACACTGGTCTCATGTGCTTATGTACTACCACCAGTTCAAGAGGGTACATGTATGACTAGTTGCCCTATCTGTGGGAAGAATTTGAGTTCTCGTAAGACTTTATATAGGCATATCAAAAAAGTCCACGGTATAGACCCTTGGGAGTTTAGAGTTAGGTTAAAGTTAGTTTTTAACTGATTTTTTTTGGGGGGAGGGGGAGGGTTTGCCAGGTGAGATATGTTACCGTAATAACTGTTTACCCGTAGATTTTCTAACGACAAAGTGGACAGTAGACCAAGTCCAACAAGTCCTCAACCTCTTTTATGCTGGTTATTCCCCGTACAAAATAGCCCGAACCGTGCATAGGAGGACGGTCGACGTTTACCAAATCGTTTATCATAGGGGCCAAGTCCAACAAGTCATTGAGTTCCTAATTACACCTCATGGTATTGTAAAATGTGGTTATGTGGAGGAGTCCGTGTTATATATTTCAACGACGTGGGACTGCAGACAACTAATTGAGGCTTATATTTTATTAAATGAGGGATATAGTGCGTATAGCGTAGCTAGGAGGTTGCACAAGAGGACTGCTGACGTTGTGGCAATACGGAATCACATCGATTATTTTGGACAAGTGGTTAACGATATCTATAAGAAGAAACCGGGGTTACTGAAATATGGAGAATATGCCGTTGATTTTGCCTTGCCGGGTGAATATACCGTACAAGAAGTCTGTCAGATGTTCCGTAATAACGACCCATTACTTATGTTATGGTTGTCATCTGATGACCCTGACGCTAAATTCCAATTAATGGTAGTCTATTATAATAATGGGGTTTATTCGGTTGACCTATTTAGGGGTTGTGTGTTGACGTCTGACTTAGTGCGTTTGGTAGCTACAGTTATCGAAAGTATGTTACCGGTCAACGTGGGCGTTATGGGAGTAGACGAGTACCAGTGTGCATTAAAATATGATTTCTGTGACTTTGAGTATATAATAGACAGTATAACGTCATCATATTATAATATACTGGTAAGTGGGTTAGGGAGGGCTAACGAAATCCGTTAGGTGGTAGTGGTATGTATCTGGATATAGACGAGAAAAAAATGAGGAATTTTAATTTCTTATTGCTGCTTAAGATGTTTGGCTCTAATATCTGGTATAGGAGGACACGCCATGGGTACCACTTTTATATCCCCGTTAATTGTTCAATCCACAACTTCATTTATTGTTTGGTTCTCAGAAGAGAACTTGGTGATGACCCTAGCAGGATAGAGCATGATATCAAAAGATTAGACTTAGAGTGTTTCCATCAGAATTTTGATGTAACGTTTAATGAGAAAATCCGTGGTAAAAAAATATATCGTGTTTCACCTTGGGTTAAGTTAACTGTTTGATATTTGGCTTGTCCCACTACTCCAGCTTATATTATAGCATACGGGGAAATCTCCATTAAGTTTCTGAACCCCGTTATTAAACCAGTATACGTTGACCTGTGGATTAGATGCACCTACTTGATTAGTTAAATCGGCATTGCCAACTGTCCACGCCCACCCATTCCCTACATTAAGTGTTAATTTTGCTCCAGGCTGTAGACTATAATAATGGTAATTAGTGTAATAACTCCATATCGGCGTTACGTAGATAGTATTATTGCAATTATTTATTATCTGTATTTGTGTTGTCGGGCTTAAGTCTACACGTGACGCTACGTTCCCACCATAATAATAATACCAGAATTCATAAGGCTGTGACTGGTTAGGAGGGTATGCGTAAACCACACCAAAGCATGTCGAATTAGTGTCATTACAATAATAGCCCGTGAGGGTGCATGAGGTTTGGGCTGGTAGTATCCCATAAGTGGAATTATAAAACCCACTAGTACCGCAATAGCCAGATGGTGGTAGCTGTAGTTGGAGTTCAACGTTATAACTTGATGAGGTGTTATTATTAATATTAATTTGAGCCGGGCTAAAGCATTGAGAAGTTAATTGGTAACATTGTCCACACGAGAGGCAACTAGGACATATTACTTGCTGCATTAGGTTATTCGGTGGGTAATTATATGAAGGGCCACTACTACTGCTACTACTGGAAGTGCTACTTGAGCTACTACTGCTGCTGCTACTTGATGTGCTAGATGAGCTACTATTGCCGCTGCTACTTGAGCTACTACTGCTGCTGCTACTTGATGTGCTAGATGAGCTACTATTGCCGCTACTTGAGCTACTACTGCTGCTGCTACTTGATGTGCTAGATGAGCTACTGTTTGATGAACTACTACTAGATGGAGGGCTAGAACTTGGTGGTGTAGTAGTGCTGGTCGATGTACTGGTAGTGGTAGTAGTAGTAGAGGTCTGTGGGTGTGTCGCTAAGTTTATAAATTGTTGGATCTGCGGGTAATACCGTGCTATAATAACAGCCCCGGCTATCCCCAGACCTGCACCTAGTATAGCCTTTGACTTACTGTCCATCTGATCACCTTAACTTCTTTTCTGCCAGAGCCCCCGCGAGTACTAAAGCACCTAAAACTCCTCCATACACTAGTGCTTGAGACTGCTTTTTAGATGGTGCGGGTGGTGGAGGTGGTGCGTACATAGGTAACGGTGGTATGCCTATCTGGGGGGAAGAAGTACTCGTGACTTGTTGGACACCAGTTGGTGTTACGGGTTGTGTAAATATATTGTCTGGAGAACCTACTATAAAGTCACCACATATCTCGTTTTGGGTAGACAAATTACCTAATATTAGTGCGACACTGTACGGGTAATATCCACCGTACCTCTGTAAAATATTGCTCACTGTTAGTAAACTAGGGGTCAATTTTTGGAATTGTTGACCTATCCCGAAATAATCGGGTTGTGAAAACTGTGCGTTGAAATAGACTTGCACACCGTCTACATTAAACGTATAACTAGGTAAATTAGGGTTGTTACCTTGGCTTTGGATTTGTGAAGGCTCATTAATTATTATACCATACAGTGTCACACCAGTAGGTGGTGTGACTGGCACATATTGCCCACTTATAGCCTCAGTCTGGTCTAATCCGTTGAAGAAAAGTACGACGTTATACCCAGGAGGTATCTGGACGGAATTAGTGTTTTGGAATAAGAGGACATCTGCAGCACCGTCTGAAACGTTTATTACTGCTACGTCTTGGTTAGTTAGTAAATTCCATGTTATACTAGAGCTGACTGGGTTATATGTAGGGAGCCCTATTACTTGGTCTTGGGTTGAAAAGCAACCTACAGTCATAACTGATCTAAGAATTAGTCAGAATAAGGATATTTATACATATAAAAAAAGTGGTCACATTATGTTGGGGGTGAACGTTTAGAGGGGCATAGGTGTTAACGTTTTACAATTATTAGGGTTGCACCCGTAACAAAACTGGATTTGTGTTGAATTGTCAAACCATAGCGGGAAATCTATGCCTGACTGGAGCTGGAACACGGTTTGTGTGTTGCTTAAATTCGGCTGTGTTATTGCTAGGCACCCGTCACCGGGTACGGCTACCACACCTATCTCGAAACCTTTAGTGCTTGGGTCGATTACTGTTTTTACGACTTGTATGTTATTTTGGTATATGTATTGTAGTTCTGAAGACGTTGCTATATAATCTACGTATGCCCCAGATTGCGTGTAGAAGAATATATTACCGTATTGTGTCATATACGGGATCGCCCAGCTGGGGTAAAATGTATACCCATTAGGGTAGACGTTGAAAATGTCAAACGCGACAGTATTAGAGTAGTTAAAGTTACAATTTGGTGTACAAGTAGGTATGTCGTGGTACCCAAACGCTGAGTTTACTGCAAAGACGGCAAACCACTTATTATAAGGGTTATACACTACCAGACCCGGATTAGACGGCTTTGATATAGAGTAGTTCGCGTTGTCCCACGAATATTCACAGAAACCTTGGCCCACTACGTCACTGGGGAAACCGCAACTATTTACCGTACCGGGGAAACAGTTTTGTAAAGTGCTGATACTACCAAACCCCATTGATAATTTGAGGCATTGTGCTGAGGATTGGCTCGTTTGAGGGGTTGACTGCTGTTGAGGTGGGGGTGCCGTCGATGATGTAGATGTTGAGGGTGAACTCGGTTGAGGGGGTTGGATGAGTGGTGGCAATGGGGACTTTAGTGCAAAATATATAGCCCCTGCCGCTATTATTCCGGCGACCCCATATTCCAAGTACTGTTTCGTCTTTTTGTCCATACACCGCCACCACCTTATACTAATACGAATATGGCAATCCCTACTAACGCTAGGGCGAGGATTAACGCCACGACCGGGTTAGCGAGGGCTGTTACTATCTGTTGTGTTATAGTCGTAGTGCTACTAGTCGTAGTGGACTGTTGCACTGTGGTCTGCTGTGAGGTAGTGTTGTTTACTATGTAACTACGTGGTGGTGAAGGTGCTGAAGACGCGGACGTACTCGTAGTAGACGTAGTTATTTGCACTACTGGGGCTTGTACAACATATTGGTATATAATATCGGGGCTACTCGAGTTAAGTTGTAAATAAAGTACACCGTTATTAGTGTTAAACGGGTTGAAATACGGTGGGTAGACCACGTTACACTGGGTATTGGTACTATTAGTAATTACCCAGACGTCGTTGTACCCGTTATTATTATAAAGGCCCGTTAAATTCATGGACGAGCCACCTACATACGGTAAACCGAACGAGAGGCTAATCGGTATCACGGTATTGGTATTCGGTAGACCGGGTGACGGACTAGAGCCAATAGCCTCTATAAACGTAGGGCTACCAGAGCTATAATTTACTGCTGCATAGTATTGTATATTTTGCGGGCTACCGAATTTGATTAACCCAGGGAGAGCTGGTGGTGGGCTGTTCGGGTTTAATAACGCGTCAGTGTTTGTAGGTATAGCCGTAACATTACTCAAATCCGTAGGGAAATTAAACGCACTACTAGACACAGTCTCATCGTTCACTAAAAAGCCGTCGTTTAATTGGTAACTAATAAGCCCAGTAGGTTGGGTATACGTGTTAAACTGGACGGTAGTGTTGAACGGTATCCCTAAGAATGAAGTCAAATTAACCGGCAAACTGCTCATGCCATTTGCTAGGTAAGCGGTGTTCAGTGCTGTTGACATGCCGTATATGTCATTTGTAGATGATTGCCCATTTGGGTAACTTGCTGTAAAACTGGTGACTTGCTCTACATAATCGAACTTTACCATACCTAAAATCAACGCGTAAGTAGGGGGTAATTCTGTTAGGTCTACCGTAAACCCGTTCGCGTCTACGTACCCATATGCAGAGGCTAACTGGTTAAAGCTTACGTAATTAATGGAAAAAGTGTTAACTTTTGCATTGTTAATATAGTCATTATAATCGTTTAGGTTGAAAGTATCGTAATAGAAATTGGTGCTACCATTTTCGCTTAGGCTTAAATTAACAGTATAATATCCTAATTTTAACAGGACGTAACCGGGGTTTTGTAATTGTACATTGTATTTCTGTCCTCCCGTTAGGACTAGGGCGTCTATTTGTGCATAACCCCAGTTATAATATACGAGGTTTGCAGAGACCCCTTGGGTAGTGGTTACTGGCTGGTTAGTGTTACATATTATTTTAGCGTCTTGAGGTGGCGATACGGTTAAGGAACTGAACAACTGGATCATGTCAATATAAAGGTTAATTGTGGGCATAAAAACCAGATAGTTTATGTGGTCATTTATTATAGTAAGGTTTATAAATTAAAAATGAGCAAATTATAAGTGACCAAATATGCCCGAAAACGAACTCCTCAAAAAACTTGAACAAGTAAGGAAAGAAGTAATCCAACCTGTCCTAGGGGACGCAGAAATACGCCCCGACCAGATCATAGATTTTAGGGTAGTGAACTCGTATAGCGGGAGGTCAAAGGTAGGCGTTATATATATGGACGGTGAAGGGCTAAAAGAAGTAATGATAGGGGCGATCCACCTTAGCAAATTAGAGGAGTGTATTAGAAAGGACAAGACCATCTCGATTAAACGTAAAATACACAATAACGTACCACAAACTGAGATCACGTGCTAAGGTGTCTCGATGAGCAGCCTTATAATTGAGTTAAAGGGATACGGTTTTAGGTTTTTTTTAGATGATAACCCTCACGAGTCTTATTTTATTAAAGACAACACCGGTTCTTTTGTGTTTGTGGTCGAACTTGATCGAGAAGGGAAAGAGTTTATTGATGAGAAATATGAGGACATGGGAGTAAAAGACTTAAAGTATTTGTTTTGTGAACTCGCAACGAAACCAAACGAAACGTTAAAGCTGTTAGGGATAGACGCAAAAGTAGATAAGGTAGTTATTGAGTATTCGTAAAAAAAATAAGGTACCTTTTTTCTTTGTTTATATTTTCTCGTTTAACGCTTTCATAAACTTCAATACGTCTTGTGCGTCTATATAAACTATGTCATTACCGTTATATAACGCGAATTTGCCTTCATCTTCAAACACCCCTATTATGCGGTAAGCACCGATACGGTACCCTAGGAATTTCTTTAAGTATAGGTATTTATGCATAATTATGAGGGCTTTACGTCTTTCATTTTTCTCCTCGAGGTATTGGAAATATTCATTAAGGTGGTATATATTTACGTTATTCCTTATAGTAGTGAAGTCCTTCATAATAACGACCTCAGCTCCGCTATAGTCCTTATATACATTATTTCACCATCATACGTCTTCACGATTATGGCCCTTTTAGACCCATCGTATCCTAATATCACCACCCTCTTTCCCTTAAACTTCCTCTCTTGTTTTGTTAATATTTTTCCTACGCACTCTAGTAATTCGTGCTTCTTTTGGCTGATATACCTCATACTGACCATTTTTTATATGGCTAAATTGGTATATAAACATATACGTTACCTACTCGTGGTGTTTAGCGTACCTCACCAATAGCCCTAGGGCTACCCCACCTATAAGTGCTAACAGGAGTACCCATATCGGGTTAATACCGGATGGTTGTGATACTGGTTTGGTCTGAGACTCAGTAGTCTCTAGCCCTTGGTTATTTAACACCAGGTAAGACAACTCAGACGGTATATAAGCGAAAGTCTGACTCGGTGTAAAGCTGATTTCCGCGATCGTATCGCCCGAGTCCAAAACACTGTTAACATACCAGCCTTGTTGACTGTATTGTTGCCCTTGGTTGAATATCAACTCTTCATCTACGTCTAATATTATCCCTACCGCGTTTTGGGGCGGGTTCGCCACCCCCGCGATATTATTAGGTATTGGTACAAAGTAACATTGGTTGCCTATAAGGTACATATCGGGCTTAAAGACTACCGTATAGTTCGCGGTGTTACATACCGTCTGTCCGGGTGGTACCGCATAGATCTGGTTGTTTTGAGTTACGATAAACCCCCCTACATTAGTACATTGCCCGGGGGGTAATATTACCGGTTGGTTGAATTGTGCATACCCGTTGATTTGTCCTACCCCTTCTATATTGAACTGCCCGTAGGCGAACACGGGGTAAATGCTGAGAGTAGTAGTCTGGTTTTGTAACGCCAAATCGTTTATTATTGAGAACAACGTCGAGGCTTCTTGTGCTGCAACGGATGGGTTACAGTTTGGGATATTAATGTTAAAGACTATACCGTTTATTATATCATACAGCTCTTGCTGTGTAACCCCGTTATTATGGTAATAGTTCCATAAATAAGTAGCGTAACTGGTTAGGTCTAAGTTCTCCAGGAACTGGTAATACTGTGCTACTGCTTGTATAGATAAATAATTGTTAACGTTTGATGGTGATGTAAATATCATGTCATAGTTCGGGCTTACTGTTAAGTTAAAGGTTATAGCTATATTACCATTAAACGGGTCATACGAATTAGTAAATTCAGCCGTTTCGCCAAATGTTACCTCCCCGTCACCGCTTATTTTTGCGTTTATGCCGCTTATAGCCCCAGTGCTGAACGTAGACTCTGCAAGAAATAAATACGGTAATACCGTAGCCAGCCCTAAAGGTACTTGTTCTATCACGGCATTACCGAACGTGATATTAAATTGGTTAGTAGGGTTGCCGTTTTGGTCGTATATAACGGCTTGGTATTGTTGGGTAGGGTCTCCTAATAAATAGACCACGTTTAATGTCCTAGTTGTATAATTGGACACTATGGTCATCTGTACACCGAAACCCGCGGGTATCGGTGTACCGGGGAAAAACACGACCATCGGGCTAACTGATTGGATACTGACATTGGTGCTAGCACCGGGTTCCGATATCTGTAACTCCCCTAGTTGTGCGATATTATTTACGGTTATACCATAAGCCTGTGCAGACAACACAAAGTTTTGGATAAACGGTTGTAAGGACTTATTCAACTGCCCTACCACGTATTCTTGATAATTTTCAACACTTTGTAAGTAGGCGTAATAGTCGTTATAATTAAGGTATAGGATTTCCAATAAATCATACTTCATCCCGTTTTCAATGAATGAGAGATTATTTACAGCTGAGGCTACCGCGTTATTTAAGTCATATAAAAGCCTCACTACGTCATCAAATTGTGCTTCATCTTCATTAATAATTGTGGCATATTCATTGCTAGATATTGGTTGTACCGATTTGTTACAGAAATAGTTACAAATTACACACCCGATAAACGCACCAGCCATCAGTCCCCCTACTGCTACCCACCCAGGCGGGGTCGCACCAGTGGTTAGGATAACACCCCCCTCGACCAATGCCGAAATGCCAAACCCAGCCTCAGCACCAGTGAGACAGTTCTGAAAGGACATACTAATATAAACCTAGGTTATGTACATTTATATCCTAATTAAAATATGAGCAAATCAAAGTAGAGGCAATATGTGAAAATAAGAGAAAGCCTAATTCGTAGTGGTCTTTCGTGTACCCGTGTACTATACCCCATACATTATAATAGCCGTAATGTTGTACCAGAATGGCAAAACTGGTAGCACTACTTAAGCCGAAAAGGAGCAAAAGCAGTACCACGTTAAGTAGCATAAACAAAAACGGTTACCTTAACGGTGTCTGTGTTTATGCTTAACTAATTCTATGGCTATACCACCTAATACTAACCCTATTAGGATTATCGCGGGGATAATAAATAATGGTAGCCGGTGATGTAGAGGTGGGGGAGGTAGTGGTGATGAAGGTGATGAAGACGCAGTCGTTGGTGATAATACATCGGCTTGAGCGTTTTGTCCTATACTCTGGATACCTTGGTTACCTATAATAAAATAGGCATAGGAGGACGGTATATATGTAAAGTTCTGGTTAGGAGTAAAGCTGATTTGGTCTATTTCGTCAGTGGAGTCCAGTGAAAGGCTTACAAACCACCCTTGTAAACTGTACTGTTGGTTAGCCTCAAACACAGCACTGGTGTCTAAGTCTAACACTACACCAGCTGAAGGTGGGGGATTTGGCACCGATATTAAACTATAAGGTATCGGTACAAAGTAGCAGTTATCGTTAACAATATACATATCGGGGCGATATACCACCGTAAAAACTGAGGCATTACATATGCTCTGACCAGGCGGTACGACATAAACTTGACCGCTCTGTGTGGTTATAACTCCCCCTACATTAGTACACTGGTTAGGTGTAAGTGTGACAGGTTGGTTGAACTGGACATAACCGCTCACCTGACCTAACCCGTTAATGTTAAAGGTACCATATGACGTAGTGGGGTACATGTTTATCTGAGAGCTTTGGTTCTGGAGGGCTAAGCTGTTTACAATATTAAATAATGTAGTTATTGTACTGACTGCTTGTATAGGTTCACATTTAGGTATATTGACAGTGAAAGCCGTATTGTTCAATATTTGGTATAATTGTTGTTGTGAAACACCGTTGTTGTGGTAATAATTCCATAAATATTGTGCATAACCCTCTAAGTCAAGGTTTTGTAAAAACTGGTAATATTCAGCTAATATTTGGATTGAGAGGTAACTGGTCACCGTAGACGGTGGTACTACAAGTATATTATTTGGTGGGTTCTGGACTAGGTTTACCACGACCGGTATGATTTGCTGCATACTACTGGTTCTAACCAAAAAAGCGAAAGGTACATTATAAATATGGCCTCCAATATTTACGTTAACAGAATTAAGTTGTAATAAGTTATATTGCTCAAATACTATATACGGCAATAACGTAGTAATGCCTAATGCTTGTTGTTCAACTACTACAGCACCAAACGAAAGGTTAATTTTGTTTAACATGTTACCGTTTTCGTCATAGAATACTACATTATATGTTTGGGAAGGGTCTCCGAATAAATAGAACACGGTGATATTGTAAGAAGAAGGGGTACTACAACTTGTATTATTAAGACACCCACTTGACGTTATATTTATTCCAAACCCTGCTGGTACCGGTGTGTTGGGGAAATATACTACTATTAATTGGTTAGGTTGAATAGTACCATAAAAATAGTTATTACTATTACTAGGGTTTAATATAGTTATGTTCCCTTGTTGTCCAATGTTTTGTAGTGTTTCGAAATAGGCTTTAGCTGACGCTATAAAGTTTTGGGTGAACGGTTGTAATAATTGTGTGAACTGGTTTATAATGTATTGTTTATAGTTTTTAACGCTTTGTAAATACGCACTATAGTTATTATAGTTTAAATATAAAATCTCGAGGAGGTCAAACTTTAACGCTTGTTCAACAAAAGAAAAGTTGTCGTTTAGGCTGGCTAAATCCCTGAATAAGTCATATAACGAGTTAACTACACTGACAAACTGAGAGTTATCGTTTAGTGTTATTATAGTATAATTATTGGATATGGTTGGTTGTATAGGGTTATTAGACCAATAATCGTTAACCAAACAATTAATGAACGATGTGGCCAATATCCCACCTACAGCTGACCATTGTGGTGGGTTAACCGGTGATGCCGAAATGACCCCGCTCTGTACGAGATAAGGTATACTAAAGACTTGCTGGACGTTTTGGACACAGCTTTGAAACGCCATACTAATATCAAAATATGCAGTGAACATTTATAGCCTAACTATTATATGAGCAGATCATAGTCACTTGACTTTTTGTCCAAATTAATATACGCACTTTTAAAATAGTCATACAAAATTATCTTGATGAGCATAGAATATGTCAAAAACATACTCACAAGCTATATAAGTAAAATAGAGATAATAGGGCATAAGAAAAGTTTGGTCGTAGAGATTAGGCTATACGCAAAAGACCAGGAGGCGTACAACTTCTTGTACAACAACGCGAATTTATTGGGTTCTGTTGATAAAATAGCCCAATTAAGCCAAGTCGCATATGACTATTTCAGACAGATTAATGGGGAGGAAATAGCAGAGAAAGCCGAACAAGTGGTTAGAGATCAAAGACCAGTAGAAAAGAAAAAATGAATCAATCATTTTTTTCAATTTTCTGTATTGGAGTCGAGTTTGGTTCTTCTTTTCTCATTTGGTTATAGACATTAATTATTCCCTTTAACATATTTATCTGTTTATCCAGCTCTTTACCGTCATTGATTATCTCATATAAAATGTCCAATACCATAGCCTTAAATAAATACCTACGGATCCTCCTACTGAAGAACGGTATTAAAAATATCATATCAAAAATAATACTGCTTAAATTTGAAATGTCTTGTAATAAAGTCATTTTCTAACACCTAAGGTTGTTATAATATTTGCAGCCATACTCGTACCTAACATAAATAAATTAGTGGCTTTTCTATCAGCTACCCTCACTGAAGCGATGTTTATAACGTACCCGTCCGGATAGACTTGTATCACAGTATCACCCTATTACTTTTAACACTTTTTCGTTTATTAAGCCTTCATTAGCTAATATCGTAACGATCTTCTTATATTCACGCCCACCCGTCAAATTCTTTCTCACATAGTTTACACTAGCGTCTAACGCGTTATCCCTCTCACCGTCTTTCGCCTTCTGTATCATGTCATCTATAAACTTGAAGTATTCTTCTTCATATTCTGGGCGTGGTAAAACGGTAGGGTGGAGAGTACCGGACTGGTATAAGGGGTACATCCTAACAAAACGAAACGGTATAGTGTACATGTCAATATTATGGAACTCTAGGTATGGGGGGATAGGGTTACTTACCACGGGCTTAGATAAGTAGGTCATCTCAAGAGCCGGCAGACCGAAACCCTCAAGACCAGTTAGGTTCAACATGACACTGCTATTATACATCAAGTTCTTTAATGTAGTCTCGTCAAGAGACCCGAAAGATATGCACCTTACTAGGGGGTTCTTAATCTGGTTACACACACTCAAATCTGCGACCACGACGCCCCTATATTTCTTATTATAATAATTAATGTACTTCAGCAAAACGGCTGGTGTCTTTCTTACCAAGTTGTAAGACATCGAGATAAAGTCAAATTTCTCGGGGCTGTCACGTATAGGGGCCCTCGTAAATTCATGAGAGACTTCATGTTTAACAGCCGGGTATTTATAGTTACGGGACAAAAATTTTACCCAATTCGATGCCGGGATGACCGGCTTAGGGAAATTGTTGACTTGGGCGACCTCATTATCACTGAGTACCCACTCGACTACATAGTAAACCCATTTGTATCTAGTCCTAGAAAAAACGCCGGGGTTCCATACGCCCATATAGCCGTCTGGTAATCCGTAATGTTGTAACTTCACAACCATATCTTCCGCTACCTTCATTGTAGACCTTGCGGGGAACGAATAGACCTTCATTTTCTCACCTTCAACCGTTTTTCGAGTTTCGGGTATATTTTATCAAATAAACTCACGTCAACGACTTCCACATCATGTTCTTGACTGTTTGTAGGTAAATTACCCATAGCTATTAAATCGTTTACGTATTGTTCTGGTATACTGAAAATTTGAATGGATTTTTGATTTATATGTCTCAAGTGGTTCATCATACCACAATTATAATAAATATAATAAGGAATAAAAAGAATACCACTAGTGGGTTCGTGAGGATATTTACGAAATCTTGAAGAGAAAAACTAGTTAAAAAAGAACTCATGGCTTAACACCTTGGTCAGATTATTGCACCGTTTGAGGCTAACTTTATAAGCTGATATAGGCCATACCCCGCTAAACCGATACCGACCCCGTTGATTAGCCCCATGCTGGGGAACAGCACGAACACTATTATACCCACTATTAACGATATTAACGCACCTGAGGACTGACTTGGTGATTTATAAGTAATGTAAGCCCCACCTATAACACCGATCGTCACACCTATCAACTCACTGAGGTCGCCCGTAAGCCCGGTAATATTAAACCTCGTTACACTAGCTGGTAGCTGGAACTGTGAACTCACTTAGCTCACCTCACAGTTGTAGTTACTGTAGCGGGTACTGTCCCACCTGCACCGACTAAACCCATCCTCCTATTATAATATTGTGCACGTGCTTGTGCTACAGCGTTCGCTATCTGTGCCCTGACGTCACCACTCCTCATTACCTCAGTCCATATAGTCACACCACCAAGGTACCTAGCTTGTGCGTCTTGATCGTTTCTAAACCTCTCCATAGCGTTTGTGTAGTCTTGGATCATTGTAGGGATTTTGTTAATTAGGTTAGCGAGTCCTTTTTGTGCTACCTCTGATGGTCTTAGGTTCTTATATCTACCCATGGTTCCTCAATCTATCATAGCGTTAACGGCTTATAAAATATGACCGTTTTATGACCATATACGGTACTACCAAATCTGACCACATATCTGCAAGACATAAAACTGTGTACACTTATTATACCTTAATGAGCCAGCCCACTAACCAAGGTAAAGTGAGTTTCGGTGAAAGCCTGTTAAAAATAATGATATTGGTAGCGGGCATCATAGCCCTCATAGGCGTACCAGTAGGCTTGTATATGGTATTCCAGTTGGTAGCAATGCACATGGCGTTTGGCGATATGAGTAACGCAGTGTCGCAATCCGCTTTAAGCCAAATCGCATACAACGTTACGCATGTTTCAGAATACGATTCAATGGCTAAAATGCAGCTTGGATATGGAATTTCCATGTCTAACGCAGACAACAATATAGCACTGTTCGGCCTCCTTATAGGTTTCGCTATTGATGTACCGATAGCGATTTTAGTCTACCGTGAATATAAGGAGTTAGATTGAACATGTATTATGACACAGTAATAGAATACATAAACAAACTTGTAAACGTTAAGAAAAACTTACTATCGCCCGACGAAATAATGCGATATCTACAGTCAACGATCCGGTTGGGAGGAGGTAACATCGACGTAAACGCCCGAGAAGTAGATGACTAGTCAAGTCAACTCCTTTTTTTATAAAACTTATAAACCCATATGTACATATTTTATATGACCACATATGAGTAAACCTATGAGTGAATACCAAGAGGTCTTGTATAAGTTAGCCCTAATCTACGCGAACCATTACCCCACGGCTTCTTTATATGATTGTACGACAAAGATAAAGAAAGCCCGTAACATAATAATACCAGACGGGTCTAGCCTAGGGTGGTTGGTGTTAAAGAAGGGCCTGGAATTCATGTTAGAGAAAACCGAATTAATAGCTATGCAACCACAAAGGTACGTAGTAGCCTTAAACGATAGTATAAGTACTATAGCTAGAACTATTAATATACCTCCTAAAGTTGATTTAGAGAAGAACTACGCAATACTGATTTATATAGACGGAGACGCTGCTGAGGTATATATGGATATCCTTGATGACGAGAGGAGGAACCATATTATAGATGAGACTTGTTATCGCCCAAGTCCTTTCAGCTGAGGTGGGCTTAATGCACATAAAAGTCCAAGTCGAGGTAATAGAACAAAAAGACGGCACCTTCGAGGTAAAACTAAATGGTTATAGTATAGGCGAACTAAATAACATAGACCCAATAGATGAGTTAGAGTTAATTTATACGTTAGCCGAACTGCTTTACGAGCAACCCCACTCAAATAAATCCCATAACGAACTCATTAAAGAAATACGTGAAAAATTAGCGATATTATTAGCGTGGTACAGTACCGAATAAGTTAGGCGTTATTGGTGCCCTGACCTGTGCCTAAGTTGAGCTGTTTTTTCAATATGTCCATAATCTGTTGTACTAACTCCGGGCTTACCCTTACACCTAATAGACTTAGGACTGTAGCCAGCACAGCACCTAGGTTACTTTCTTTATTCGATTTTAAGATGTTGTAACGTTCTAGGTTCGCTATTATGTCACCGAGGTAATTCGGCATTAGGTTACCCGTTAAACCACCGTATAGCCCTACCTCGTTGCCTAATACGTGTTTACTGAAATCGTAGAACCAACGCTCGTTGTAGCCTATAAGTGTTAAATAAATATTCGTGACCTCTTTTAATTCATTTAACTTCTGTTCTTTATCTTGACCGTCTTCAATATTTAACGTATACAATTTATCGTAAACGACATTGGCGAAAGCAGCAGCTAATTTTAGGCGTTGTAAAAGCCACTGACGATAAATGTCTGCAAACGTAGTAGCCTCTGCTTCTTTAACCTCGAAATCCGGTTTTTTGACTATTATGGGCATAATAACTATTACGCTAACGGCTTATTAAATACACGCACTAAACATAGTCATATTAGGTGTGACTACAAGACCTTATACAACATTAGTATTTTATGTACGATATATAATATTTATGCACGGGTGTAGACAAATTTGTGCTAATGTGTATAAATTTGTGTGAAAATTAACGGCTTTCAAAAAATTTTCACTATATATATGAGTACGTCCCGGGGGCATATAGATAGGTACCCCCCTTATATCCTCACTCATCCTCACAATTTTCAATTTTTTTACACGCTGCGTGGACATATTTTCGACACGTTAACACACACGCGAATATACGTGTTATTTAGTCTATACATTAACGGGCT
>Ga0208662_100304_pt1 | contig 20652 bp, 22 predicted proteins | sample OSPB_host_MetaG_FD_187136 | JGI IMG/M metagenome (GOLD analysis project Ga0208662, IMG submission 187136) | Hot spring microbial mat communities from Yellowstone National Park, Wyoming, USA - OSPB_host_MetaG (SPAdes) (version 2) | ecosystem: Environmental > Aquatic > Thermal springs > Hot... | reverse complement strand
TTAGGCTTCGTAATTTCCACTAACCCGTGAGCCCTAGGAAGGTTAGTATGCTTTCCAGGGTATACGTTAAGGCTACGCCCATGAATAACCAGATCCAGAATCTGGTTCCAAATCCTCCCAGTAGGGATGCTACGGTTATATTCACCCTAACCATGACGAACACTAGTGAGACTGAGGCCACAACATTCTGGACCTGGTGGATAGAGTTAGGGGTAAGGGGCTTAGGCTTGTCCTCTCAAGCTTTGCCCTTGGTAAGGGCCAAGAATTATACGCATTACTCAGGAACAGTGGGGTCGACGTATCAATGGACACTAACGTTGACTTGCTGAACAGGATACTCCTAGGTGTGGGCAACCGTAACGATGGTAACGTGATGGTGGCTATGGTGACTGGGGGAGCGCCTGGGGTGGTTGAGGAGTAAGGTGCACATAAGGTTGAGTAACCACAGTGACTTTAATGGCTTGGTGGAGTTCACCGTTAATTCCAGGACTAGGAGGATACACACTGTCTACGGCTATAGTGAGAGGTTGGCAAGGCACCTTAGGCTTGAGTATGGCTTAAGCTCCTACCCAATACCCGACACTAAATGCCTCACTCTCTTCGCACTTTATGCTTGTGGATTCAGGGTCATACCTAGTCCAGTCCTCAATAACCCCAATGGCTATTACCTCCTCATTAATGAAGGCATCCTCCTTACGCGGCCTGTACGTCTCAACATCGAGGTACAACCTCAACAAAGACACCCATTAACTAGGCAGAGGCACCATTTTTAAGAATTGAAGCATGAACCTAAACAAAGCAATGGATGGCGAATGTCTAATCTAGGCCCCAACTACATGAAAATATCTAGGGGGATGTTATTGAGTACATATTCAGCGTTGTTGATTACATCCTCGTTAAATACGTCGGAGGGAGTTAGTTAGGACAAAGAAACGGCAATGAATATCATTAATATGGATGGGTAAGATCGATAAGGCTTATGAGAACAGTTTTATAGCTTGATTTGTTTATTGCTTTTTGTGAGGGAGTTTCGTAAGTTCATTAATATTAAGTTGAGTGATAATGTCGTTTATGGTGTATTGAATAATCTCAGGGCTTGCGTTAGTGAGCTCCTTACTAGGCAGTACATACTCAATGAGTTTGGTGATGATGTTGTGATTAGGTATGAGCCCTCCTTCCTAAGTCCCTGCGATGCTATGTTCAAGTTCATGTTACCGCTGGATGAGAGTGTTAGGAGAGCTGCCTGTGAGAGGTTTAAAGTGAAACTTTTCGACAAAACAAACATCCTACTACCAGAAGGCGTTAATATTGAAAAGGCCAACCTCAACGAGGTATCTTATGAGCTAGGTTATTCTCATCTTACCATTGAAGTCCCAAGCCTAGTGTTTAATCTGAGACTGAGTAGTACCTGGGATTTAATCAGTAATTGCCCATTGATTGAGGCCAAGCTCCGGCAAGACCCTGGGTACGGAGGTTCCGTAAGTACTGATTATGTGGATTACTTCTTTAACTCGGACATTATGACGTGTGTACCCCGCAGACATTATGCACTCTCTATGATTGAGCACGCCAAGGTCTTTCGGGTCGATACTGATGACTTCATCGACTTGATCAATGAGTTACTTTGCCTACAGAAATGCGTTGGTAGTGACGTAAATGTTCAGAAACTTATTGATTTCCTAGTGGTTAAGGTCGATGGCGAAGAGATAAGCGGTGTTTACTTAATTGAGGCGAAATCCATCACAAACCCCGACGAGGAGTACAAGGCTAGGAAGAGCCTGAGGGTTTACGGGGAATGCTCGAGAAAGTGTGCCAAGCACCATAGGTACACATTCGAAGTAATAAATGCACCAATAAACATACCTAGGGAGGCAAGGCTGGAAATAACTGGGATAGCAGGGAATTAAAATTGCGTATTTAATTTCGTAACTAAGTTCTAATTAATTTCATGGTTTAAACCACGATACATGCTTGGGATGTGTAATAAGATGTGGTGACGAATCATTAGGGATTGCTGTTAATAATTACGAGAATTTAATGAGTATAAGTCCGTGGTTGTAGATCTTATATCGAATACTCAATGAATTGGTAAAATGTATTGGCAATATGGTAATGAATGAAATGCTGAGAATTTTATTGATAATGCGCTAATTATTTGAAGATAAATTTTAAATTCGATATAATTAAATTTTATTCTAATTTCACTTTCTTAGTTATATATGACTCCCACCTTGCTCCTCTTTTTCGTAATATTGCTACGTATATCGCGCTGAATATTAATGACGCTATTACGAAGAGAAATCCTCCAAAGTATGGTTCTGGTAATGAACTATACCCCATATAGAATGAGTATAGAAATACTACAGCAGCACCGATAGGTGCCACTATAGCTACTAAGATGTTTCTTATGTTCTTAAATAAAATCTTAGATTTATAGTAAAATGATGTTAAACCGAAGTCTGATAATAAGTGTAATATAAACCAGTAAGCTACCACATTACTGCCGGATAAGAATAATGCATAGAATGCTCCTTGTGGTAAACCGTAATAATAAATCATCAATGCCTCAATGATAATCGTTGTAATTATCCCGAGAATTAGGTTCAGCGATGCGCTATTACCTGGTACTCCGTACTTATTTATTTTAACTAACCATGAAGAGAAGCGTTCGCCAAAGAACCTATCACGTGCTAATGCATATATGTCTCTAACTCCACCAAGACCCGGTGCGACACCGCCCATTAGCTGTCCTAACCATGCAATTATTGAGAAGATGACGCCCGCAATCAAGCCTAAATAAGGTACGTAAGCTGATAGACCCGGATTAAGTACTGATGATAACGAACTCACATTTTTAGGGCCAATACCCACAACTTCAGAGTACATAGTTAAGACTCCAAGCAACGCTGTTAGTATTACACCATATGCTATGGCTCTCCAAATATTCTTAAACGGTTCAACGCCTTCCTCGGACAAATACAGCGGTGCGCCATAACCTGTGTAGAATAGAAAACCAGCTAGCACAACGCCCAGGAAAAATCCACTTAACCCACCTGGTGCTACGTATGGATTGAATGCTGATAAGCTATTATATGGTGTTTTCAATATCACATAGATTGAAAAGGCTATTAGGATCACGATCTGTAATATCTGTATAATATTATTAGTCCATGCTGTAATCCTAAGATTAATTACAGTAAATAGGTACATTAACACTAAAAATACTATTGTCATGAATATCAGTATCCATCCCGATATCTCATAATGGAATAAAACATAAAACGTGGTATATATTTCATATGCAAATGCGGTTGCTGTTAATGAATCAAAGAATACATCATAAAATATCCTAAATAATCCAAGGAACTTTCCCGTCGTAATTCCAAACCCTAATTCAACGAGACCATAATAACCACCTGCAAACGCTGCTATCCTTGCATACTCAAGGATAGGCACTGTAGCGAAGAGTATTAACAATGCACCAACTAAGGGAACAAGGGGTGCGGCAAAGCCCGAGTATGATACCGCTGCCGATGCATTCGATACCGCCATAGCCATCGGGTATATAGCCGCTACAGTCATAAACATTAATGACCAAAGACCAAGCTGACCCGGTATAAGCTCTGTCTTTGCGCCATTATTCTTATTATTAGATTGACCCATTAAAGTATATGCATCAAATCTCGTTTATAAGCAATAATTACGTGAAAGATTTGCATAGTTAATGCGATTATTTGAATGAAAATAATCATAAATTTGCATCATAACTTTTGCAACATTAATTGCAAAATTGCGATTTATTAAATTATTAATTCGTAAATTATTTCTGAATTTACTTCACCTTTAAGTTTCTTAATAATTCTCTCGTTAATGATCAACGTAACTATTGCAGATATCTTTACATGTGCTCTTCTTGCTAACATATACAATGTTTTTACAGTTGTACCCGTTATTATTATATCATCTACGATGATTGCACGATCATTTTTTGAGAATACCATGGGCAGGCTCAAGAAGTTGGAATAGGCAGGATTCTCGCCCCTGATGTACTCTATTAATGAATTTGGTATGTACTTATCCCTTAGGCAATAAACAAGGTCTAGAGATGTGTAGGATGCTATTAGCCCTGAAATAAGCAACCCCCCTCCCTCTACGGTGATTATTTTTGTTGCTTCTATACCATTTAACTTTTTGATTAAATTTAATACGTAATAATTAATTAAATCAATGTCTAAACTGGCAAGGTTTAGGATATCTGGATATACACGTAATGCCGCATTAATCATGCCTCTCACGGTTTCCACCAAGAGTTTATTTACTAAGTCTGAATTTGATAATGTAATTAGTAGTTCCTTTGCGCGTCTTGGACCAGGTAATATTACACCATGTATGTACTTACTTATGAGCGTTTCATCAAGACCGATTATGTTGGCGAGGTCCTTAAGGCTCATGAATCTTCTGAGAGCCCTTAGTAAGTACATTACTTGTAATTTATTGATACTATCCTCATCAACACTAATGATGCTTCTCCTTTTAGTCATAATAAAAATACTTATACGTGCTTTTTAAAAAAATGTTTCAGAAATAATTATGGTAATAGTATTGCAAGGTTATTTAAATTTGCGATAAAGGCTGTTATGCAATCATGAGAGCTGCCATATATTACGGTCCATTAAATGTAAAGATCCTTGAAGTAGATGATCCCAGCATTAATGATGGGGGGCTTCTCATAAAGCCTGTTGTTGTTGGGGTTTGCCCTACTGATGTTAGGATTTACTATATGGGAAGCTCATCTATTAAACCTCCTGTTATTCTTGGGCATGAGGTTTCAGGCGTTATAGTTGAGAGTAGGGTGTCGGAGTTTTTACCTGGTGATAGAGTTAATGTCGCGGCTGATGCTCCATGCTTAAATTGCAGGTATTGCCGTAAGGGATTACATAATTTATGTGAGGATATGCTGAGTATAGGGTTTAATGTTGATGGTGCATATGCTACATTAATGAAGGTACCAAGTAGGTTCATAAGAGATGGGTTAGTTTTTAGGTTGCCAGAGCACGCGTCCTTCGAGGAAGGTGCATTAATAGAGCCTGTCGCCGTTAGTTTGAATGCACTTAACCTAGTATATCCGTCTAATGAAGATAACGTTGTTGTCGTCGGTGATGGACCTAATGCATTAATACATGTTATGCTACTTAGGAACTACTTTAAGGTACGTAAGGTATTCGTAGTTGGCCTAACTGATCATAGATTAAAGGCTGCGCTTTCATTTGGTGCCGATAAGGCGATTAACACGTTAACGTTAAATTCACCTAGTGATTTAATTTCCGAAATAGGTGAGCCGATAGATATCATTGATGTAACCGTGGGAAATCAAGATGCTGTGAGGGAAATAATGCCATTAATCGGCAAGGGTGTTAGGATAACATTTTTTGGAGGTTCGCATCCAGATACTGATATACCTATCTCAATAAATAAAATACATTATAATCAATTGCTAATGACAGGTTCATCAGGCACCACTATAGGTAATTATAGGAAAGCTGTCGAATTAGTTACGGGTCGAATAATCGACCTTAGGAAGCTAATAACACACAAATTCTCTCTTAGTGAAATAACGGAGGCGTTCGAAGCATCAAGGAAGGGGTTAGGGCTTAAGGTGGTAGTGGTACCATGAAGATAGCTGGTATAGATGTGGGGTCAACGAATATAAAAGCGTTTGTTCTCGATATTGATGATGATAAATCATTCATAATTAAGCAATCGACACCGATTAAGTTCAATAATGAGTTTCTTGATATTAAGCCTATAGTCTCTGAGGTTTTATTGATAATTCAAGACTTAGTGAATAAGTACGGAGTTAAATTCATTGGTTTCTCAACAATGGCTCCAATATTTACGCTAGTGAATTTCGATAATGAACCCATTGGTGCCCTAATGTATAACTCACCTGTTGGGTCAGAATACTTTAAATTATTCGATGAAAACCTATTCCTGAAGATAAATTTAAACCCATTAAATACACAGATGGTTTTTCAGAAAATCCTTTGGCTTAGGGATAATTATCCATCACTAATCGAGAAGACTAAGTATTTCATAGATTTGAATGGGTACATATTCATGAAACTCACAGGTAAGGTTAAGCAAGATACACACATAGCACTAGAGTGGGGGTTACTTGATTATAGGTCTAGGTCCTGGTCCGAGGAAATTCTAGATGAGGTTGGGTTAAGGGGTGTCATGGATAAATTACCCAAACTTGTTGATCCTACATATACTATTAATGATATAACAATAGGTACTGTGGATGTTGTGGCATCAGCATTGGCTCTTATGGTTAATGAAAAAAGAGCTTTTGCATCTTATGGCACGACATTTTGCGCCGGCATTGGATCTAGAGAACCAAGACCAAGTAAAGCCTTTTATAATGACTTATTACTGGATTATGGATACCTAATCAATGGTTGCAATTCTATGTATGGGTCACTCATTGATTGGTTCAAAAGCAACATCGTCATGGGAAAAGAGGCAGGTTTTGATTTAAATGTCGAGAATGTTCCCGAAAATCCTACAAATGTCGTTTTTCTACCTTATTTGCAGGGTGAGAGGTCGCCAATATTTGATCCAAGAGCTGTTGGGGTTATTTACGGTTTAAATACCAATAATAATATTAAGGACTTATGGATTGCATTCATTCACTCACTGGCATACATAGCTACGCATATAATTGAGCATCTCAGTGATTATCAGTTCGATGTAATGTCTTACGGAGGATTAGCCAGGAGACCCATCATTAATATTGTATCATCACTGACAAACCGTAGGCAATACATAGTGAATATTGAGGCTGCAGCACTAGGTGCTGCGATGATCGCAGCTAAAGCTAATGATATAAGACTTGATTTTGATAGGGTAATTAACATAGGGGCATCATCGGTAATAGAGCCTAACGAGATCTTAAGATCAATGCATATGAAGAATTACCATATATTTAAGGAATTATACGTTAGATTGCATGACTTATTTCAAGTTTCATGAGTATGAATTATACTCCTTATAGTCTTAGCTATTTCCTTTACAGTTTCCTCATCCCAACCCCAAAGGTTCCTACCCAATGCAACACCACTCATACCCTCATTCAACGCACTCCTTACGTAGTTAATTACATGCTCGGGCGCACCCATCCTAGGACCTCCTGCGGCTATGACGGGAACTTTCACGTACTTAATTATGCTGGAAACACCTTGGTAATAAAATGTCTTAACGACATTAGCACCTAACTCCCAACCAAGCCTAATACAGTGAGAAATCATTTCTGGATCCTGTTTCTCACCATGTGGATAGGCATGAATTATAACAGGCAAATCCCATTTACTAGCATCACTTATAATTCTAGATACCTCCTCTAATTGCCTACCCTCCTGAGGACCACCAATATACATTTCGAAGGACACAGCGTCAGCATCGTAAGATAACGCCTCCTCAACATTACCCAATAATCTCAGATCGTAAGGATTCTCTGAATACTTGGTTATACCATTCAATTTGTATATGATCCCAACCCTACCTGGTACATCATCACCAAGCGCCCTTATTACTCCCTTGTTTATTATCAAGGCATCAACATAATTACTCAATACATCAATCACATGAAGCGGATCTTCTAAACCCTTAACAAAACCAAGACTAACACCATGATCTAACGCCGCAATAAAAACCCTACCGTCACGTCTAAAAATACGCCCCAACCTCCTCTTAATACCATACATACTGAACAAATTGCCCCTAATCCTATAAATTTATAAGCAAACAATATATCACAAACATTCTTGAAAACAAAAATACAATATATCATATCAATCATATTCATTATAATACCATCTAATGACCAAATCACATTCAAATTCTCATCATATATAATGTATTGAACAAATCATTCTTATTCACTCCCTAAAGTATTAAATTATTTCATAAGTTTGTTCTGCAAATATCCTCCTAGATCTTGGTGGGTGTATTAGGTTCCTGTGGGCTATTTGGTCTGTCTTAATTGCGTGATATTATCCTTGCTCAATAGGAAAACCTTATCAATATTTTTCCATAATCAATTCCCAAACCAAATCCAAATAAGGAAGCAATGCAGCAATATCTGTTCTGTGATGACTTAATGTGGTATGGGTTTTTAAGTGGTTGTTTATGTTTTTGTTGTGCCTAGGTTGTCTGGTAGGGTTAGGGTGGTGTTGAGGATTGTTGGTCTTGTGCTTATTGTTGTGGCTGGTGTTTCGTTTTATTTGTCGCATCTTTATCAATCGCTATCGAGTAGGTATAACGCGACTACCCTGTGCCTTGGGGCGTTGAGTAATTTGTCTAAGGTGCCGCAGTTGGGCCGTAGTGCTGTTATTGACATTGTTGGGTACTATGTTGGGCATTACCACGTGTCTATGATGGTTAGGGTGGTTGCGTATAATGGGACGTTGTTGTTCTCATATGGCTCATACGTACCGCCTGCGGTTTCCGTGGCTCAAATGCCGACTATCAGTGAGAGTGGGGTTGTGCCTAGTATGCTCATTGGTGGGCAGGTGGTCATTGTTGGGTATGGCGTGTGTCAGTACTACGGTAATGGCTTTATGCTCGAGGTCAAGGTTGGCGTATTGCCTGAGGCCCTTTACTCCTTCATAATCGGCATAGTCCTTTTGATTCTCGGCCTTGTTTTAATCGCTATTAGTGGTTGATGTTAGTTAGAGTGTGGCTATTGTTTTTGCGTCATTTTGGGTTTGGTACTTTCGAGTACTCACTTGGTTCATGGGCTACATAAACGCACCTGATAGGACGAAAAATGCCTTTAGGGTGAGTGGTACCTAACCGACGATACGGTCAAGATCGACGATGATGGTTACGTGTGGTTCATAGGCAGGCAGTATGACGTGGTCAAGGTATCGGGCTATAGGGTTGGTCCTTTCGAGATAGAAAGCGTCCTAATACAACATCTTGCGGTTTTGGAAGCTGCGGCGGTGCCGTTCGAGGATTCAGTGAGGGGTCACATATTCAGGATGTTTGTTGTACTGAAGTCAGGTTATAAGCCGTCTGAGGAGCTTGCAAAGGAGTTGCTTGGGTTTGTTAGGCAGAGTTATTCAAAACATGTTCATCTTCATGAGGTTAGGTTTGTAAATTCACTACCTAAAACTGAAAGTGGTAAAATGCAAAGATTTAAACTAAAATCAATAAAATAGTTTTATTACGCTCAAATGTTTATAGAGAATGCTTAAAAACAATATTTCTAAATAGGAGTTGTGGGGGAGCAGGAGGTTATCCCGCTTGGTGAAATGATTAAAGTTTCTGTGGCCTCTTCGTTAGGTATAGCCTTTGAATTCTATGACTTTCTAATTTTTGGGTATGCTGCGACCGTACTTGCTAAGTTGTTCTTCCCAATGATGAGTGGATTGCTTGCCTTGATATATGCATTCATAACATTTGCAGTAGGTTTTGTGGGTAGGCCCTTGGGTGCCATAATCTTTGGGCACCTTGGCGATAAGATAGGTCGTAAATACACGCTTGTCTTCACGATATCCCTTATGGGAGCAGCCAGTCTGGCATTGGCGTTGCTGCCAACGTATTTCCAAATAGGTATTTGGGCGCCAATATTGCTGGCGGCCTTTAGGTTCTTACAGGGTTTATCCCTGGGTGGGGAGTTTGGTGGTGGAATAACGCTGACTGGTGAGTTTGCGCCAGCACTTAGGCGTGCCATGTGGGTTGGGGTGGCGCAAACCGCCCAGGGTTCTGGCCCATTGTTAGCCGTGGGCCTCCTGGGGCTACTCACTTATCTCTATGGTGAGGCTTGGTTTGTAAGTATTGGTTGGAGGATAATGTTTGGGCTTGGTGTAGTAATAGCGTTAATTGGTGTATACATTAGGTTGAGAATTAGTGAATCGCCTATCTTCGCAAAAGTAAAATCAAGAGGTAGTATATCCAGGTTACCTCTAGTCGATGCGTTTAGGGCGGGTTACTGGAAAAAGATCTTACTAGGGCTTGGATTTATAGTCGGTGGTACAGCCATGACCTACGCAAGTGGTGTCTTCGCAATTGCGTATTTAGAAAGCGTAATCCATGTTCCTGCCGTGGAGGCCTCATTGGCGTTGGTCGTTGGTTACACTGTCTTAATAATATTTTCACCAATATTTGGATTGCTATCTGATAAGTACGGTAGAAAACCATTCATGATTGCATATGCCGTGGGGACCATAGCCTTCATATACCCATACTTCCTATTGTTATCAACTGGTCAACTGCCATTAATAGTACTCGCTCAGGCTGTGTATAATTTCATGGCGTCCTGGTTCAATGGTGCGTATGCAACAATGTTACTTGAGATGTTCCCAACCAAGGTTAGGTACACGGCTCTCTCGTTTATATACCATGTTGGTGTTGCTTCATTTGGAGGGACAACGCCATTTATTGCCACGTACCTAATATACGTGACTCATTATAAATTAGCGCCGATTTATTGGGGTTGGTTTGGCATGGTAATAACGCTGATAGCTTTTATACTCGCTAAAGAAACTAAGGGTATAGACCTTAATTACTGAGATGAGGGCTTATGGTACGTGCATTGATCAAGAATGGCACGGTTTTTGATGGCAACAAACTTGTTGGTAAGGCTGATGTATTGATTGATGGAGGTAGAATATCAAGGGTTGGTGAAGTCGCGGAGGCCGAGGCTAAGGCTGATGTTGTGATTGACGCTAGAGATTATTTCGTAATGCCAGGGCTTATTGATGCTCACCTGCATTTAACGGGTATTGAGAAGGCTAGCTTGGGCCCGAGCATACTTCTCGAACCGAGGGAATTGAGGCTGTTAAGGGCGGTTAAGGATTTAGAGAGGTTAGTCAATGCTGGATTCACAACCATTAGGGATTGCGGTGAGTATAACACCATATTTCTTAAGATGGCTGTGAATAAAGGCATAATTAAGGGTCCTAGGATACTTGCTGCGGGAAGACCTTTATCGCAAACCTTCGGTCATGGTGACCTTCACTTCTTACCTGTGGATATGGTTGAGAGGCTTGAGTTCGCGAGGATTTGTGATGGTGTTGATGAGTGTAGGAGGGCTGCTAGGGATGTGCTTAGGGAGGGTAGCGATTTCATCAAGGTTATGGCTACCGGAGGGGTGATGAGCCAGAGGGATAGGCCTGAGTGGAGTAATTTCTCGCTTGAGGAGCTTAGGGTTATTGTTGAGGAAGCCAGTAAGGTTGGCACGTACGTGGCTGCGCACGCACATGGCGATAGGGGTATCAGGATTGCAGTAGAGGCTGGTGTTAGGACCATAGAGCATGGATCCCTCGCATCTACGGATACGTTAAAGCTCATTAGGGAAAGGGGCGTCTATTTAATACCGACATTGAGCGTTCAAGACTCAATAATTAGGTATGGTAAGGAAGCGGGTGTTGATGAGTGGGCGTTACAGAAGATAAACGATGTTATGGAGTCTGTGAAGAGGGTTGTACCGGAAGCGTACAGGATGGGTGTAAAGATAGCCACGGGAACCGACTTCTCTGGCGCTAGACCTGGCTTTGAGATGGGCACTAACGCCAAGGAGATACTATTGCTAAATGAAATGGGTGGTTTGTCTCCATTAGACGCCCTAAGATCTGCAACGAGTATTGCTGCTGAGGCCATAGGGTTAGGTAACATTACCGGGACTATAGAGCCAGGTAAGGCTGCAGATATAATAATGGTCAGGGGTAATCCACTCGAAGACCCTAAAGTTCTCATGGATCCAAACAACATAGCTTTGGTAATTATTAATGGGGAAATCGCGAAGAGATTGATTTAGGTCTTGTTAGTGGTATCTCTATGTACGACATCATAATCAGGGGTGGTATTGTTTACGATGGCATCAATACCGAACCTAGAAGGGTTGATGTAGCCATTAAAGGTGAGAGAATAGCCTACATTGGCGACTTGCGAAATGAAGGAGCTGACGTAGTGATTGATGCCAATAAGCTGGTTGTTGCCCCAGGTTTTATAGACATGCACTCTCACTCCGACGCAACAATATTGGTGTATCCAGATTCGAGTAGTAAGGTTAGGCAAGGGGTTACGATCGAGGTTGTTGGCAATTGCGGTATTTCCATGGCGCCAATCGTGGATGATCATGCATATTTATTGAAGAGATTTGTCGATCAGTATTTTCCTGGCCTTAGTTACCTGCTAGATTGGAAATGGAAAACACTAATCGATTACTACAAGGTCGTTGATATTGTAAGGCCAGCAGTGAATTTAGTCCCCCTAGTTGGTCATAACACATTGAGGATCGCGGCGATGGGTTTTGAGGCAAGGGGGCCTACGGACTCTGAGATAGAGGACATGCGTAGAATGCTTGAGTACGAGATGGAGGGCGGTATGTGGGGGTTAAGTACCGGTTTATTTTACGCGCCTGGCTCTTACGCAAAGACTGAGGAGGTTATTGAGTTGGCTAAGGTGGTTAGGAGGTATGGTGGTATATACGCGAGCCATATACGTGATGAGGCACATGGGGTACTCTCGGCAATTGAGGAAGCCATTAGGATTGGTAGGGAGGCCGGTGTCTCTGTGCAGATATCCCACATTAAGGCTATGGGCAAGGCACAGTGGGGCCTTAGCTCCAAAATCATTGACATAATAGGGAAGGCCAGGGCTGATAGAGTCGATGTGCACGCTGACGTTTACCCATATGATGCGGGTCAGACGGCGTTACTACAGGCATTACCTGGTTGGGCTAAGGAGGGAGGTCCTGGCAAGGCTATTGAGAGATTGAGAGATAGCGAAACTGCCGAGAAGATAAGGGTTGAGATGGAGGAAGGCTTAATGAGCGGACAGAATTTCGTTTATGAACTAGGCTGGGACAACATCATAATTGCAGCAACCGAAAAGGGAGATCCAGAGGTTGAGGGCAAGAGCGTTGCGGAGATCGCTAGGTTACGTAATAAGAGACCCTTTGATGTATTTAGGGAGTTGTTGATTATAAACAATGGTAATGTTAGTATGATTGTGAGGGCTATGGACGAGGGTGACATTGTTAATTTCATGAGGCAGGATTGGGTATACATAGGTTCCGATCAAAACGGTATTAGGCCAGGCTATGGACCACTGGGTGGTAGACAACACCCAAGGGCGTATGGCACGTTTCCACGGGTCATTAGGAAATATGTGCTTGAGAAGGGCATACTAATGCTTGGTGAGGCAATTGCTAAAATGACGGGAAGGCCTGCGTTTAGGCTTGGGCTTAAGGATAGGGGCATCATTAGGGAGGGCTATTATGCCGATATCGTAGTGTTCAATCCAGAAACCATAGCAGATAGAGCCACCTATGAAGAACCAACCCTGTACCCAACGGGCATTGAGTACGTCATAGTTAACGGTAAAATAACAGTGAGTAAGGGTTACGAAACAGGGGTTAGAAACGGGAAGGTGCTCTGGAGAACAGAACATAAAGCATATGCCCACACATAATTCATTATTTTAATTTCAATATGAGTATGATTATTTTATTATTAGTTCATCGATTAAATGAAATTCATAGCATACCTACTAGTGCGGCTATTGTTTTTGTATCGTTTATTAGGTTTGGTATTTTCGAGTACTCGTTTGGTTGGTGTGCTACTTCGTCTATTGTTGACCAGACTACGGCTGGTATGCCCATTGCCCTGAAGTAGGCTGCGAATGTTCCGCCGCCTATGCCGCCTATCCTTGGTTCTATTCCTCGCGTTTCCTTCAGTACCTTGGTTAGGGTTTTTACGATTTCCGAATCCGGTGACGTTGGTTTTGGTGCGTCTAGTCTCTGTACTATCTCCCTCTCTATCCTTGGTAATTGCTTCCCATCAATTACCCTGCCGTAGATTGCCTTGACGAGGTTCGCCACCGTGTCCATGTCCCTGAGTATATCGTCTAGGTTGTATTGGGGTAGTACTCTGCAGTCTATTACGAATTCGTGGGTTCCTGGCATTATGTTTGGTGATGTTGATGGGTTACTCGCCATTGTTATTACGAAGGTTGATTCGGGTGGGTCATAGAGTGGGTCCCTCATTTCATATTTTGTGGTTAGCGTGTTCTTTAGTAGGTATGCCAGTGCTATTGCTACTTCGTGGGCATTAAGGCCCTTGTTTGGTGTGCTTGCGTGTGCCTGCTTGCCGATCACCCTGAACCTGACCCATAGTATTGACTTCTCGGCAACCTCTATGAAACTTCCGTCGCTATTCCCCGCGTCTGGGACTAGGGCTGAGTCCCTTGTGTCGAAGAGCTCCGGGTTGTTCCTCATTAGGTACTTTATGCCGTATTCCGATCCCGTCTCCTCATCGCTAACGAAGGCCAGCACCACGGTCTTCCTAGGCCTTATGCCGAGCTCCATGAGCGCCTTAACCGCGTATAGCGACGCGACAAGTGATTGCCCATTATCCTCACTACCCCTACCGTAGACCCTATCATTAACTATCCTCGGCTTGAATGGTTCGGTGACGGTCCAGGCACTCAGGTCGCCTGGCGGTACGACGTCCAGGTGCGTGACTATCCATAGCTTACCCGCGTTTGGGTCCGTGCCCCTGTATATCGCGAGTATGTTCGGCCTAACACCGCCCTTAGCCCTCTTGTCCGGCGCGTCGATGCGCCTTACCTCGTCGAAGCCCCAGCCCCTGATTATCTCGAGAAGTGCATTGGCCTTGTCCAGCTCGCCCTCGCCGCCGTAGTCGGGGCTTATTGCTGGTATACTTATTAATTGAGTTAGTGTCTTCACGATCTCGTCCTTCATGCCGTCAATAATTCGCGAGATTTTCTCGTAAATCTCGCTCAGCGCCATTGGGTGTTTTATTACGTCTCGCATTAAAGCGTTTCCTAAAGGATTGTGCCCTGATTGTTAATCGAGAGCTCGATCGCCGGCGTAGATCACATTAATAATACCACCGTTGGCCTTAGCCTCTTTGATACAGGATCCGGTGCTAGGCCGAGTTGTTCCATGGTTACGCTACCCAGTAGGTTGATTCCTTCGTCCCCGAATATTGCTGGTGTTGCGGAGGCTCTGTAGCCCTCTATCTCTATCCCTACCTCGCCCATTGGTTTCTCGATTACCCTGTTATCGGCGAGCATTACTTGAACTGTCCTGGTTGGGTTTATGCCAAGCTTATTGAGTATTGATGTTGATATTACCGTGTATGTTGCGCCAGTATCGACTATGAGCTCTACCTCGACCTTATTTATGGGGTTCGTTGGGTTCCAGATGATTGCCTTCACGGTGAATGTACCCATACTTAATTAGGATTTGTTTTGGGTTATTTATACTTATTTGAATAATTACGCCTGGCCCAATCGCCTAACCCATTCAATGGTCTTCTCGGCCAGGTACCTAATGTCCTTCTCCACATCGTTTAGGTTCGTGTACCTACTCACCACTCCCTCCGGGTCTAGTCCGTTGTATTGGAATTCGTGTAGGTTAAGCGCAAGGTCTGTGAGGTGGACCATCTCTTTACCGTAAACCTCCTCAAGTATTGATGCTACCTCCCTCAGCCTTGTTGTTGGCATTAGGGCTATTATGAGGTCTGCCCTGGATCTGACCTTGCCGATCCTGTCCTTAACAATGCCCGTGTAATGCTTGGCAATTAATTCCCTGTTTTTTGCAGCTGCGGCGGATACCACAGCCTTCCATGCCTGGAAGACCTTCCCTGAGGCATTCCTATGAAGACCCTGGTCGAGAAACTTGAGGGCTAATTCCGCCTCCTGCATTGCCTCCTCTAGCCTAAGTTTTGTGTATTGTGTGGTGTCTCGCCATGGATGTGCGTGGCTCAATGTCACAGATACCTACATATAATGCTTAAATAATAATGCTTTTTCCCGTGAGGGCATTCCGAAAAGAAGGGTTATTAACAGGGGTGTTAACAATTAACAGGGGTGTGAATTAGTGCTTTTCGACCCAGGTCCGAAGGAGAGTAGGGCCGATTTATTCGGGAGGGATGAGGAGTTGGGCAGAATAAACAGCTTCCTTAGTGGTTCGTCTAGGTTGTTGGTGATTTACGGTATTAGGCGTATTGGTAAGACCTCCGTGCTTAAGGTTGCCCTTAATGAATCCCACATCCCATATTGTTACATTGATGCTAAGGCGCTCGAGGGCGACTTATCGGTTAGGAGGTTGTATGGGTTGGTCTCGAGGTGCCTAAGCGAGGTTGCTGTTAGGTTTAGGCTTGAGGATGTTATTCGTAGGATTGCTAGGTCTTTACGTGGCGTTCACGTACTTGGTAGTGGTGTTGATTTATCAATATATATTGAGCAGGGGAAGGTTTACCTCACGGATTTATTGAGTAAGATTTCAGAAAGCCTGGACAGGTTCGTCCTAGCCATTGACGAGGCCCAATGGCTTAGGCTACTTAAGGGACATGGTAAGGTGGATATGGCTCTCGTGCTCGCCTACGTCTATGATAACCTAAGCAACGTAAAGGTTATCCTCACAGGTTCAGAGGTTGGTCTTCTCCATGACTTCATAGGTTTTAATGATGTGAGGTCGCCGCTGTATGGTAGGATAGTGGATGAGCTAACCCTCGAGCCATTCAGTAGGGAGAAGTCCATGGAGTTCTTGAGACTTGGGTTTAGGCAGTACGGTGTCGATGTTGATGAGGATGAGGTTAGGGAGGTCGTTGATAGGCTCGATGGTATTGTTGGTTGGTTAACATACTACGGCTACATGAGGGCCGTTAGGGGCGTTAGGCCCGTGGAGGTGTATAACGAGGCATTGGCATTAATCAACGAGGAGTTAAGGTCCTTCCTAAGTAGGTCGAGGTATTACGCGGCGGTGCTTGAGGCTTTGGCGAGGGGTAGGACTAGGTTTAGTGAGATTAGGGATTACGTATTGGCTAGGCTTGGTAAGTATATGCAACCCACCGAGGTGAGTAGGGTCCTCAACAACCTGGTTAAGCTCAGCATAATCAAAAGGAGCGGGCACGGGACATACGAGATAGTGGATCCAGTAGTTAGAATAAGATTTAGCCAATGATAGAAAGGGAAATCGAGTCTCGCCTATGTCGAATAAAGTCTTGATCGTCATTGCTGAGTTAGATTTAAAAATTGAATGTAATTACTCCATAATTAGTATGCGTGTTAGTTACAGTGTCTTGGCCTGGCTTGGTTTGATTATTTGGTTACTTTCCCTTATTGTCTTACCTTTCTTTAAATTGCACATACCTAATTACTTATGGATTTTTCCTGTGGTTACTATTGCTTTAATGATTGCTTATAGAGTTAGTGGGTTTTTCTCAACCTACACATACGCCATTGTTGGTATTGTAATTATCTACTTAGTATTCACGTTAATTATAATTAAGCTTTGGTTATATTTCGTGGCAGGCATCATACTGCTTGGTTTATTCATTATGGTTTTCCAGTGGATGATGGGGCGTGAATGGGGTAGAAACCCATTTGCTTGGTTAATACTGATTGTCCTATTAATCATCGTTGCAGCCATTGGTGGTGCTATTGTTGGGCCAATACTTGTCCTGGTGGCGCAATTACTCGATAGGAGACGTGGTTCATAATTTACTCTATTATTCTTCTAATTTGTATTGATGCCAGCACTGTAAATATTGACATGAATATTACCAGGGCTGTTATGTCTATTATTAATCCATTTGTTGTCCCGATTATTAGGACTTTCCTCAGCGCGTCTATGGAGTACGTTAGTGGATTTCCAAGTGCTATCTCCCTAAATATTGGTGGCATTATGCTTATTGGGTATATTGAGTTACTTGCAAAGAATAGAGGCATTGTTCTTGCCTGCCCTAACCCCATGAACCTCTCCCTTGTTTTCATGAATGTGGCTATCCACACCGAGAATGCCGAGAAACCTATCGCTGTTATTGCCATGGCTATTATGGCGAGTATTATGTATAGTGGGTTCAGCACTATCCTAACTCCCATCAACAGGGCTATTGGTGTTATTATTAGGAACTGCATGAAAGCCCTAATGATTGATGCAGAGGATCTACCAAGTACTATGGCAATTCTGGGCGCTGGTGTCGTCAATAATTTCTTTAATATCCCTGATTCCCTCTCCTATACAATTGTTAATCCATAAAATATAGATACAAAGGTGATTGATTGCAGTATCACACCGGGCGTTATAAAGGCTACGTACGGTATACCGCCAGTTGGTAGTGCCCTAACCCTCGCCATAATCGGCCCAAAAACCACTAGCCAAAGTATCGGTTGAACAGCCCTCGTAATCACCTCAGTCATGTTGTACTTGATTCTACGTGCCTCAAGCTCCACAAAGGCGAGGACGGCGTCTACAAAGTACATGAAACTTACCCCCTCTTGATCATCGTTCTTACTATTCTTGTCTCACGTAATCCACCCTCTTCCATAATTTTACCACCAGCGTACTTAAGGAATGCATCATCAAGTGTGGGCCTGGACATGGAGACCTTTATGATCCTCACACCAGCGTCTTTCAATGACGTAATTATTATTGGTAAGGCTTCTTCGGCGTTATCTACGATTATTCTAACAATATTTCTATCACTTTCGGTATTTACATCATTAATCCCGAGACCATTCATCTCATTAATTACACGAACAGCCCTATCAGCATCATCCACCGTAAGCTCCACCACCTCGCCACCGACGGATTTCCTTAACTCATCAACCGTCCCCTGAGCCACAACCTTACCTCTGTTGAGCATTACCAACCTATCAGCGTACATCTCTACCTCATCCATATAGTGGGAGTTGAAGACTATTGTTACACCTAATTCCTTATTCAACGTCTTTAGCTTATCCCACACATTCTTCCTAGTCGCCGGTCGAGACCAACCGTTGGTTCATCTAAAAACAACACCTCAGGTTCTATTAAGAGCGCTGTCGCGATTTCGAGTCTCCTAATCATACCTCCAGAGTATGTTCCAACAAGTCTCCTTGATGAGTCAAGTAAATCCATGAATTCGAGGACCTCCCTGATCCTTTTGTTAACTTCATGCCTGGGTATACCGTATATCTTAGCGTATATCAATAGGTTCTCATAACCAGTTAGATCGGTCTAAACACTGAATTCCTGCGGCACATAACCGATGACTTTCCTTACCTTATCACCTTCAGTAACAACATTATATCCCAATACATAGGCCTCTCTAGATGTGGGTCTTAACTGCGTGGTTAATATCCTCATTAATGTTGTCTTTCCAGCACCGTTTGGACCCAACATCGCGAAAATCTCGCCTTGGTTAACACTTATTGAGACACCATCAAGGGCCTTAACGGAACCACCGTAGATCTTTACTAAATTATGTGTAACTACAGCGATATCGGTCATGCTTGATGAATAAAACGACGCACATACTTAAGTCTTTTGCCCTTTTACGGCGAAGTCGATTCTTTTTCTATAACCTACTTATTCACTCATTATTGAAATTTGTGGTCATTAATGAATATGTACTTTATGTGTGTACTATTCACTAGTTGCGATATTGTAATAATTACCTTCCTTAAGCGAATTAGGTAGGTACGTGGTGTAGTGCTTATATTTTAATACTGCTCGATCCATAACCTGTGATTGGTAAGGGAGGACTTTGTAAGTACGTGATAGCGTTAACGTTAGTTGCAGTCGCAGTTTTAGCAGTAAGTGCCATTGCCAATGAGGGTGTTATCCAGGTTAGGGTCTTGGTGCAGGGGCTTGATTCGTTGAGTAATGCATCATTAACGTACATGGAGTTTATTCAGTCGTACAATACACAGATGCTTTACTCAATGGGTCAGATAAGCACTAATGGGCAGGGTGTTACAGAAATACCACAGCCACCGCAGCCATTGCCTGGGAAGTACGACATTGTTGTAATAACTGTGAACGCTACAATACATAATGAACAGATCATGAGAACATACACCTACTACCTAACTAATGAGAACTTCACGAACGAACTAAACATAACAATACCAGCGCCGCAAACCAGTGGTTCCGAGTCAACGAACTTAGATGTATTAGGTAGTGATCAGTTGTTCATTGTTATCGTAGCGGTAATAATTATCGTGGCCGTAATAGCAGTGATACTCCTAGTGTTGACTAGATCAAGGGCCAGGAAATAAATTACCGATGAAGTCATTAAAAATAGTACTTCTTAATTTAAATTCACCTATCCATTAATAGGCATTAAACTTTGAAACTCTCATTTTTTGTCACATTAAACGCAGCGGATCTAGTTAACTGATTACTTATCTTGCACCTACTCACTTATTCCCAGGACGAGGTACCCACATTACTCAACGCATAGCCTGATCGAGGAGATCCTGAAACTTAAGCGGAGAGGAGCGCCGTAATCCTGGCCCATAACTACCAAAGACACGAGGTTCAGGCGGTAGCTGATTTCCTCGGTAATTCACTAGGTTTGTCCCTTGAGGCGTCCGGAGGCATCGATGAGGATAATGTGGTTGAGTATGCGATGTATGTCGACGCCATGTCAATAGGGGCCCTGACACACAGCTATAAATCAATCGACACAAGCATGGACCTCATCAAGTAGGCATTAAACCCAATACTCACTACCGAGCCTGCAATACATAGGCAATCAATAAAGAAGTAGCCTTCCCTCCCTGAGCCTCCCAGTCACCGGGTCCACCTCAAGCTCGAGTATCTCCAGTGTTGTTACGCCAATGAGG
>Ga0208662_100293_pt1 | contig 20945 bp, 19 predicted proteins | sample OSPB_host_MetaG_FD_187136 | JGI IMG/M metagenome (GOLD analysis project Ga0208662, IMG submission 187136) | Hot spring microbial mat communities from Yellowstone National Park, Wyoming, USA - OSPB_host_MetaG (SPAdes) (version 2) | ecosystem: Environmental > Aquatic > Thermal springs > Hot... | reverse complement strand
CCCAGTATTGGCACCCTACCCGCGAAGTACCTAACTACCTCGGGCGATATACCCACATCCCTCGGGTTCAGGGGATTTCCAGGCCCTGGAGATATTATTATACCGCCAGGCCTAAGCCTCTCTATCACCTTCACCGTAACCTCGTCATTCCTAAAAACCAAAGGCTTGGCACCCAGTTCACCGATATACTGCGCTATGTTGTATACGAAGGAGTCGTAATTATCTATTATGACTACCGTACTCATACCCCCATCACCCTCTTCAAAGACCCGAGTTTGTGCTCAGTCTCTTGAAACTCAAGTTCGGGCACTGAGTCGTATACGATGCCGGCGCCCGCCTGTATCCTAGCTATGTTTTCATTTATCATTATCGACCTAATTATTATCGCGAACTCACCACCATCACCACTGAGTATACCCAGGGCGCCCGCGTACGGCCCCCTGGCCTCCCTTTCGTACTTTGCGATGAGCTCCATGGCCCTAGGCTTGGGTGCACCACTCACGGTACCTGCTGGGAACGTGGCAAAGAGGGCGTCAACTACGTTGTAACCCCTCTCTAGGACACCCTCTACGCGGGATACGAGGTGCTGCACGCTTTGGTATTTCTCAACGGCGTAGAGCTCCTTAACCCTAACTGTGCCGAACCTGCATACCTTACCTAGATCGTTGCGTGCCAGGTCAACGAGCATCACGTGCTCAGCCCTATCCTTGATACTACCCATCAACTCATCCTCAAGCCTAAGGTCCTCCCAGGCATCAGCACCTCTGGGTCTCGTGCCGGCTATTGGGTGTGTCTCCACAATGTTTCCCTCAACCTTAACCAGCAACTCAGGGCTAGTACCTATTATGTACCTATCCCTAAACCTCATGTAGTACATGTAGGGTGATGGGTTTAGGTCGGCTAGGTTTTCGTAGAGCGTCATTAGGTCACCCCTAACTTGGTAATCCTCATACCTAGACAGGACAACCTGGAAAACCTCACCATTCCTAATATCCTCAAGGGCTCTCTCAACCCAGGAAATGAAGGATTCCCTAGGCGTTGCGCCAAGTCTACCAACAACCTCAAAATCCCCGTGCTCAATCTTAGCATCCCTCAGCAATTCACCCCTCACATACGCCCTACCCAGTAGGTTATCGTAAACAACCACGTTTGCTGGCTTGAAGAACTCCGCAACAGGCCAGTTGGGCTTCGGCAGTAATTTTGCTAGGTATGGCTCTATATGTATCACGGCTTCGTACGATAGGTAGCCCAGGGCAACATCACCATGCTCGAGATCGCCTAGGCCCTTGGTAATGCGTTGAAGCTCACCGTATAAATCACCATCCCACCCAATTATTAACTCCTCATCAACGCCCCAGGCAACCACCGTGTACCTGGCTCTACTTGGGAAACCAGGGCCGCTCTCGAGTAATGCGACGTGATCCTCACCATTACCAACCAACGCCCTAACCAAATCCCTGGGCTTCGGCACGTATTGTAGAGGTATCTTCCTAACCACCATTCCTAACCACCTCGTATAACCTCCTCACCAACTTCTCATCTTTACGTCCAGGGCTTGATTCAACACCGGAGCTAACGTCTATTAGGTACGGCCTATACCTAAGGATAACACCCACATTGCTTGGGTTAATACCGCCCGCAAACCCTACCTTATTAACGCCACCGAACCTCCTCACCACATCAATGGGTATCTTTAAACCATGCTCAAATGATTTATAACCAACCTTGGGCGCATCGATCAATACGTACTCCACATCATCATGATCAACCAACTCGGTAACCCTAGAAAGCCCATGCTCATCATTATAGTTAATTACTGGGGCGATCCTAAGGCCGTACTTACGTGCCATCCTCAAGCCATCAATATCCACCATACCGTGATACTGCACAACGGGGAAGCCCAACCTGGATGCGAGGTCAACAGCGGACTTAAGGTCAACTCCCTCAACAACAGCCACAGGCTTTCGGCAACCAACACTGTTGGCAATATCCCTAGCCACGCCTAGATCCACGAGCCTTGGTGTGGCGACTTTGGACATTACGATAACGCCAACGTAATCCGCGTACCTACTCACCATTATGGCATCATCCACATTAGTTACACCACACACCTTCATGAGCGTCATGACCTACTCACCCTGACGAGTTCATCGATATAGCCCCATAGGCCCTCATCCAACCCTGACTTGACAAGCTCAACACCATCCCTCAAATCTCTAACTACACCAGCCACGTAGAGCGCGAAGGCGGTGTTGGCTATTATGAAATCCCTAGCCGCAGCATCAACGCCAGCCACAGCCCTCCTAAACCTCTCAACACTATCGAGAGGGCTTGCGACACGGACATCATCAACCCTATAGGTACCCAGGCCCAAGTCCCTCGGCTCTATGGAGTACTTATCCACACTAGACCTCCTCACCTCTACAACGGTGGTTTTGCCGAACACGGAAACCTCGTCAATGCCCGGCTCCCCATGAACAAGGACGGCCCTTTCGAAATCGAGCACCGAGGCTGCGCGGGCCATGGTATCCAATAGATGCGGTTCAGCGACACCAATTAACTGCCTAGTTACCAGGGCTGGGTTCGCCAGGGGCCCTATCAGGTTGAATATCGTCCTAATACCCAACTTCTTCCTTATTGGCATGACATTGCGCATTGCTGGGTGGTAGGCGGGGGCGAAGGCGAAGGTGAACCTATGCTTAAGCGCCATCTGCGCCGCCTTATCGGGAGGTATGTTTATGTTAAAGCCAAGGGTTTCCAGGAAGTCAGCACTGCCGGATGCCGATGAAACACCTCTATTGCCGTGCTTAACAACGTAGGCCCCCAGGTAGGCCGAGACCAGCGCGGCTATTGTTGATGCATTCAGTGTACCGAAACCATCACCCCCAGTGCCTGCGGTGTCTATGAACCTAACCCCCTCATCACCAAGCGGTATCCTCACACAACTATCCCTAAGCGCCTTGGCAAAACCAGCGATCTCCTCGGCAACCTCCCCCTTAACCCTCAACCCCATCAATATCGCCGCACCCAAGGCCTCATCAATTCCGTTGAGCATGTCCCTGGCCACACCATAAGCCTCCTCGAGCGTTAGATCGACCCTTCTGGCGATTTTGTCGAGGATGTTCCTCATGCCCATCACCCAACAATCCTCTCGTAGAAGTCCTGATCCAGCAAACCGTGTCCCGATAAGTTAAACGCGATGACCGAGCCTCGCGGTAATCTCCTAGCCTCATCAATCACAGCCCTAATTGCATGGGAGGACTCTGGCGCCGGTATTATTCCCTCAGCCCTGGCAAAGAGCCTCGCAGCTTCCATGACCTCATCCTGCCCATACGACCTAGCCTCAACAATACCCTCCCTGGTAAGCAATGAAAGGGCTGGTGCGGCGCCGTGGTACCTAAGCCCAGCGGCATGTGTTGGTGGTGGTACGAAGTCGTGGCCCAGCGTCAACATCTTCACCATGGGTAATAAACCACCCGTATCTGGAAAGTCGTAGGTGTACTCACCCTTCGTTAACTTAGGCGCCGCCTCAGACTCCACGGCAAGGAACCTCGTTCTTTCAAAACCCTCACCCCTCAGCTTCGCGCCTATCATTGGGAATGAGAAACCACTGAAGTTCGAGCCACCGCCAACGCAACCTATTACCAAGTCGGGCTCCTCAGGTAATTGCTTTATAGCCTCCATGCCGATCACGGTTTGGTGAAGTACAACGAAGCCAAGCACACTACCTGGTATGTACTTCCTACCCTCACCCATAAGCGTGTACTCAATGGCCTCGGTAATAGCCAACCCCAAACTACCTGGGTGATCCGGCCTAGCCCTGAGTGCCTCCCTACCGTATTTCGTCAACTCACTCGGGCTTGGGTGCACATCGGCGCCATAAACCCTCATGAACAGAACCCTATTCTTCTTGCCCATGTATGAGCTCCTCGTCATAAAGACCGTGGCCTTAATACCAAGTAATGACGACGCTAATGAAACGGCCAAACCCCACTGTCCAGCGCCTGTTTCGGTAACAACCTCCCTAGCCTTGTCCTTAATGGCGTAGTAAACCTGCGCCAACGCTGTATTAAGCTTATGAGAACCAGCGGGTAATGCACCCTCGAACTTATAGTAGATCCGAACACCGGTATTCAATGCCCTCTCGAGACCCACCGCCCTAAATAGTGGTGTTGGTCTGCCGATCCTCGCGTATAACTCCCTAACCTCATCGGGTATTGGGACATACCTAAGTGCCGTGAACTCCTGATCCAACAACTCGCTTGGTAATATCCTCATGAGCAATGCTATCCTTGAATCCCCATCGTAGGGGTCTATGGGTGGTGGTAACGGCTTTGGCAAATCCACATTTATGTTATACCAATAGTGGGGTATCATCATGCTAAACCACCCCTTAGTTCCATCATGAATCTCCTACATTCCTCCCCATTACCTAGTTTATCCACAAGCGCCGTACCAACAACCACAGCATCTGCTCCAGCATTGATTACCAACCTAACCATTTCGGGGCTATTTATTGCGAAACCAGCAACCAGGGTCGTGCCATCAACAAGCCTCCTAACCTCCCTAATATTCCTCTCAATGTATAGTGGCAGCTTTATACCAGTGGCTGCGTAAAGCCCTAAGTACATGAAGAGTGGTTCATACTTAACGAGTAGGTTCACAAGCCTATGGGGCGTATTGCTGGCTACGAAGAAGCTCGGCCTTAAGCCATAATTCCTCATGGTTACCACGTAATCCTCAAGCCTATCAATACGTTCAAAGAGTAGATCTGGGAATAGGACTGAGGACGCACCAACCTCACTGGCCACCTGAGCAACAAACTCCAGCCTGTTGGCGTAATCCTCGATGTACCCCATCAGTATTGTTGGTATGGTGCCATACCTAGCAACATTGATCGCATCCAACCCCTTCAACTCAGCCGCAAAGTGGGTCTTCCTTATGACTGGCCCATCATACTTAGGATTTAAGGTCGGTATACCAACCTCGAGGAAATCCGAGACCTCCGAGAGGCACTTAACGGCATTTAGAAACAAAATCTTGTTTGGGTAGGTAGCTGTTATATAGGCGCCGAGACTCGGTTTCCTTATCTCCATTGGGGCATGATACCCACCAACAGGTTGGGCGCTAAGGGGTTTAAAAACATTATGTATACAACCCACATGCTTATCTATAATAACTATTAATCCACGAAATAATTTATAACCCTATAATAATTTCAGTAATTTAAATATCCTATTTAGCTTGGTTTCCAATCTCCTTATCCGGGGGATGTCTTAGCATTTCATCTACGATGAAATCAGCCATCATAAACCAGTGGATTTTAATGTGGGCAATGCTTTTTACCTAGTCGTTCATTTGATGCCTAATGGACTTTCTAGATGTGGTGAGGGAGTTGACTATGAGACGTATTAACGCGATGGGGCTCAGCGTGAGGGTTTCGAGTATGATTAGGGCCATTGAGGATAGGAACTCTGAGGGTTACCTGGCACTCATTGCTGAGTACAAGAGGGCAAGTCCAAGTGGTGTCATTAGACTCGATCTTGACCCATGGACGTACTTCGACATCGTCAGTAGGTACGCCACAGGCTTCAGCGTATTGGTTGAGCCAATCTACTTCCTCGGCTCACCACTATTCGTAAAGGTGGCGTTGGGTTACGGTAAGCCAATACTGTATAAGGACTTCGTCATTGATGAAAGGCAGGTGAGGGATGCCAAGGAGCTTGGCGCAAGTTCTATCCTCCTTATAAAGAGGTTATTGGGTGATAGACTATGGGATTTCGTGGAATTAGCCGTTAAGGAGGGTCTTGAACCCCTCATTGAGGTTGACAATGAGGATGACGCGATCGATGTTGTGAATACGAATCCTAACATTATGTTAGGTATTAACGCTAGGGATTTGGGCAACTTATCCGTGTCTCTCGACCGATCCATATCGATAATTAGGCTTGTTAGGGGCAAGGCTGACTTAGTGATTGCCGAGAGTGGTGTGAAGGATTTTGATGACGCTGTTAAATTAGCTAGGGAGGGCGCGAACGCAATACTTGTTGGCACAGCATTAATGAGGAGGCCTGAGCTCTCTAGGGATTTGGCGAATGTGAGGCTTTGAAGGTTAAAGACCTAGTGCCTTCGTTACCAATTCGGTCATGTGCGGCGTGTAATCAATGCCCTTCCTCTTGAGACCATGCAAGTCAATTACGTATAACTCAGGCTTGATGTCATTATCACCCAGGTAATTACTTAGTAAGTCCTTACTTGGCGCATTCACAATAATCTTTCCAGCACCAAGCGTCTCCTTAGCGTGCTTGAGTAATCTGAAGTCCATGAAAACCACAACCTCAGGCCTCGTGACCGGGCCTCTCTCGTAAATGGGTTCTTTCGACACCCTAACATGCACCCTAGCCACGGTCTCCCTACGCTCTGGGTCATACTCAGGGTAAGCCATTACATAGAATCCATGCCTTATTAAGTCCTGAACCAACCGATCAACCATTAGATGAATGCCATCCCCGCTTTTACCGTAGAATATTACTTCATGTACCTCGGGCATACGTGGCTAATGTATTCAATGCTTAATAAAAGGATTTATGCAAATTCTTAAGGAATTATAATTAAGAACTTAGTCAATGGTTAAATACGTATTTAGACAGTCGTGACCCACAACGCGTAATTTAACCATGCCACTACAAAATCAGTACTTGCGTTCTAGGTATGATCCTCTCATCCGCACCCCACTCAAGAAGGGTCTTAATCGCCCTCTCACCGTCGACACCCATGTCCATTGTGTAGTCATTGATGTACATATACACGAACCTCCTCGTATCCTCTAAGCTCAAGCCCCTGGCGAATTCCATGGCATGCCTCAACGCTTCCTCCGGGTTATTCATCGCATAGCGAAGGGATTCGGTAAGTGCCCTCTTTACCTCGGTGGCTACGTCCATGCCTAATGATGCCTTCACGACATCGAGACCGAGGGGTGTCGGTAATTTTGTCTGCTCGAACCACCACTCACCGAGATCCATTATCTTCCTCAACCCATGCCTCTCATACGTTATCTGTCCCTCGTGAATTAAAACTGCAGGCTGTAGCCCAGGGTTGCCCGGATTCCCGTACATGGTGGACGTTGGTGAGCTTTGGGAGTCGAGGGTGGGCAAACTGCTTATTCCCCGTGGGTGTGGGTTTGTGGGGCCGCTTGGATGGCGACTTCTAGTGCGTTGTCGCGCTTCGGGTCGTTTTTGTTTTTATACTTTATTTGTTCATAGAACATTTTAAATTCGCTTTTGTTCAGTTCTCCTCTTATGAGCATTAAAATTAGCTTGGCCCTCAACGACTTTAATGGGTGTGTCATGTAAGGCAATAACTCGCTCAGCACCTGCACGGCATCATCTTTATAGCTTACCAACATTATGCAATTTTTATTTTTTGCTTTCGTAATTGAGGCCTTGATACCATGTTGCCAAAGTAATTCTCTTATTAGACTTGCCTCATACATATCATCCTTACTAAATGCGATTCTGAACTGTAGCGACTTGTAATACCCAATGGTACCATCGCCATCTGCTATAGCAGCTAAAGCCATCATCAGCTCCATCTTGTTAAACTTCCTAAGTAGCTCAATAGCCACCCTCTTATCCAATGGCCAAGGCCATTCAGCTTTTGGAATGGCTATGTAGTACGTAAGGGATGCCTTCCTTGGCTTTGGTCTTACTATTATTGATGGCATCTTTATTTGTCTAAGCACCATCGGGAAGTGTACGGCACTAATGGCATTTGTAGTGCTTAAAAGTAAATTTAAACTTCGAAACCACTCGTCAATTCCTAAATCTGATAAATACCACCCCAACCATCTCGTATCGGTTAACTCATTTGCTGTTAATTTGTTTAACCACTCGCAAGGGTCTATGCCGTACTCTTCGAAGTCATTTACGTTAACTCTAACAAATTCCCACATTTTCGTACACATTACTCGTTCATCCCACTTGAATTCCCTCCTCAACAACTCCTCAATAGCAATTACTTCCCTCACCTTCACAGAGGTATTTTGAATAATTTGGTTATTCACTGGATCCCACTCTGTGACATATTTCCTTACATATTTATCGAAAGCCTTTATTTTAATTGCTCTTGATTTCCACCTCTTTGAGGCATTAAGACTCATTAGCCATGTCATTACCTCATGTCTCTCTACGTGATTGCTTTCTAACCACACCCTATGTATTAATTCCCTAACTTCATTCGCGATTGCTTTACCAATAACCCTACCGTCGTGACACTCAGCCTTAACCATCTCCTCCACTATTCTCATTACGCACTGCCTGTTATTGTTTTCTAAACACATCATTGCTTGTTTTATCAACTCGGTACATAGCTCTATCCTCCCTGCCTGGGTGGGTTTAGGCTGGGAGGCTTTGTTGCTCGGCTCCTGATCCTCCTCATTGGTCATCGGGCCTTTGTCCTTTGTGGACGGCCCGTTGATTTTGAACCCACCCTTGGCGATGCACCTAATTCGGTGCATAGCCGAAACACCTGTGCTTGCTAAGTTCATTCGTGAGTATTTTTGCTACTTCACCGCATAATTCTGTCTCCATGCACCTATTATAAACGAAGCTCCACAACTGGCAATCGACTCCTTGATACGTCATTAACCAAGCGAGCGGCCACACCACCCCACACCCAACAGTTATTTCAACAACTAGGCTTATAAGGAACCACGAACGTGGTTAATGACAAGTTGAGCCGTAAACGAGGCTCCACAGGAATGAGTAGGCGTCGATGACGCACACCATACCGGCTAAAAGCAACCACAACGCAGACAAAACCTGATATAATTGGTATAGAGTAACAGAGTAACTAAGTATTACTTAAGTATTACTAAGCAGCGTTTAGGAGTACTTAATGTTGGCACCAAGCTTCTCTAAATCCCACGTGAAGGTTGGCCAGGACTTGCTCACGCCCTCCCAATCCATAACCACCACGGGCTTTCTAGCCAACAAACCACCAATTACGCTCATGGCTGTGATCCTGTGATCACCCTGCGTATTAACCTCACAGCCGCCAACGAACTCGTTGATGCCATCGACCTCCATAACACCCTCACCCTCATTGATGCTCACCGAAGCGCCCAGGCACCTCAGTACCTCAGCCATGGTCCTCAACCTATTGCTCTCCTTATACGCCAAATGCCCCACACCAGTCATCCTGGACCTGCCCCTCGCCCTAGCCATTAATAGGGCCAACGGCATTGTTATGTCGGGCGAATCCCCAAGATCAACCGTTATGGGTCTTAGCTCCTTAACCGCCGAGCCCCTAACCAATAGGGAGTTCCCATGTTCCTCAACCTCAACGCCCATGTTCCTGGCATGGCCTATGAATGCATACTCACCCTCCACAGCCTTGTCCCTGTACAGACCCATTATTTTTAAGTCAATACCTGCCAAGGTTGCGAGAGCTATGTAAAAGGCTGATAGGGCGTAATCGCCAGGTACCGTAACCTCCTCATTAATAGCCCTATAATCCTGAGAACCACTGACGTATATTGAGTTATCCTCAACCTCAACCTTTATGCCAAACTCCCTAAGTACTGTCAGGGTTGCGTCTATGTACGGCCTGGATTTGATGGGCGGTTTTATGCTAACCTCAATGCCTCCCTCAGTCAATGGTGCTAGGTATAGTAGCGATGATATGTATTGCGAACTGATTGAACCACTTATTGACACGTAACCACCAACCAACCTACCACCAACAATCCTAACAATGCCTCCAGACCTATCGATCTTGGCATTTATGCTCCTCAGGGCATTTATCAACTCGTCCATTGGCCTACCCACCAGTGAACCCCTGGGTATGAGCAGTGTGGTGCCCTCAATACCTGAGTACACCCCAGTTAGGGTTCTGAACGTAAAACCACTCTCACCAACATCAATAACCCTAAACCTCCCTGGATCAACCCCACGCCTAGCCCTGACTTGTCCGCCCCTAATCTCGATCTCCGCTATGGGCTTAACTCCCCTCAGCATCGACCAAGTATCATCACCCCAATTCAACCCACCAAGTGTGACCCAGGTCCTTGATAATGCCGAGGCCAGCAGGTACCTCAGGGTAAAGGCCTTACTCGGTGGTGCTTCGACAATGCCCTCCCTGGGGTTAAATCCATTAATGATTAACTTACCCATTATGAAATAACCTAGGTTAATGAATAATAAGCTTTAAGATGGTGCATTCAATAACTTAAGCACCGAGTCCATTATCGACTCCTCATCAAGCCCATAGAATCTCAGTAACTCCTCCTCAGATCTACCCCAATGCCCATAACCATTAACACCAAAAATCCTAACCCTAGCCATACCACTCACCAACTCCGCTATTGCTGAGCCAAGCCCACCCCTTGGTGAGTGCTCCTCAACCACGATTATCCTACCAACCCTACGGGCAATCCTCCTGATGAGATCCTCATTTAGGGGCTTTATTGTCGGTACATTATAAACCCCAGCGCTCACACCCATCTTCCTTAGGTTTAACGCGGCCTGCACGGCATTGTATAGGACTGGGCCGTAACCCATTATCGCCACATCATCGCCATCAACAATACTATATAATTCACCAATCCTGAACTCATAATCCAAGTCCATCGTTATCGGTGGTGAGTAGTCGCGCCCAATCCTAACGTAGACAGGGCCTTTATGCCCAATAACCCTTGGCAACACCCTCTCCACATCCCAAGCATCGGCTGGCGCTATGACGACCATGTTATCCAAGCTCCTCATTAGGGTTATGTCCTCAAGGGCCTGGTGGCTTGGTCCATCGGCGAAATCGCTCAAGCCCGCGTGAGTCGCCACCAGCTTTACATTCAGGTTCATCCTACCCAGGGAATTCCTAACCTGTTCCCAACCCCTCATTATAAACATTGCGTATGCTACCGCCACCGGTACATAACCACCAAGCGCGAATCCCACCGCAACGCCGATTAGGTCCTGCTCGGAAATGCCCACGTTGAAATACCTACCAGGGAATCTCTCACCAAAATACCTAGCCCTCGTTGACTCGCCAACGTCAGCCGTAATAACAACGAGTCTATCGTTATCCTCACCAAGCCTTGCGAGTGTTGCGCCTAGGGCTTCCCTCATGGAGAACTGGGGCCTGGGTGGTGGATTGAGCGTTTGTTTGTGGGTATTTTCGAGACCCCTCACGCCCTTACCCCTAACCGTGCTTAGGAATATGGCTGTGGGCTTGTTCCTAAATTCCCTGGCCTTCATCAACAACCTAAACATTTCCTCATAATCATGACCATTGCCATAAAGTACATTCCAACCGATCGCCTCAAAGATCCTCGCATAGTTTACGGGCTTTATTGTTGATGTTGATCCATCGAGTTGGTAACCGTTCAAACTGATTATGGCTATTAGGTTATCGACGCCGTATTTAACAGCCGTCATAGCGGCCTCCCAGGATTGGCCCTCATTAAGCTCACCATCACCTAGCAGCACATAGACGACACTATCACCACAACCCCTAACCCTATTAGCCAATGCTAAACCAACACCCATGCTTAAGCCTTGACCTAGCGAGCCAGTGGTGGCGTCTATGTACGGTAAATCCATGTTGTCTGCATGGGTTGATATGACCGAGTGTGTTTGGTTAATCTCCATAAGTCTTTCAATAGGTATTAACCCCTCAACAACCAATATTGAGTATAAAGCCGGTGCCACATGACCAATGCTCAGGATGAACCTATCCCCACACTCACCACCCCTCCTCATTACCCTAATCACCAAGTTCACTATATCAAGCGCCGCAAGCGATGATCCAAGGTGTACGTATGGAAACTCCCTATCAAGCCTTAGCAAAACCTCCCTCGCCTTATCCCTAACCTCCACAAGCCTATCGAAGTTCGGGATATCGCTCAGCTTCCCAATCACCATTGGAAGTTTCGATATTCCATACGACTAAACCACAAACATAATAAATATTTAAGGATTATCCTCACCTATATTTTCTATAGTTTACATAAAAAATCATGGAGAAACACCTAGATCAAATAAATCGGTTCAACGAAAACTGTTATTAAGTAATAACCCCAGGAATTAATTATATAATCTATAAATGGCCCCTCCTCACCAGGTTTAAACACGGCATACACGGATGGTCCATTACCGCTGACGCCCGAGGCCAACGCACCAAGCCTAAGGGCGGCACCTATGGTCTCGAGGGCCTTATGATAACCAAGGGATTCCGCAACCAATATACCATTTACTGTAGCTGCCCTCCATATATCGCCACTTTGGGCTATGCTGAATAACGATGTGTAAATGCCCGATAAAGCCCTTAATCTATCAATGCTTGACAACCTCTTACTCTCCCTGTAGCCCGTTATTACTACGGTGAAATCACCAACTTGCAAATGCTTGATTATGTTCATTGTTCTATTATCCGTCAAAACAACCCCACCTAATATCGCTGCTGAAGCATCATCAAAGGCCCCTGTTATTGATGAGCCATGGGCCTTGGTGATCGCAGCAGCCAACCTGGCACTGTCGACCGGGTTTATGTCCTTACCCAAGAGCCTCATAATTGCATGGACAACACCAACAGCAACGGCGCTATTACTCTTCAACCCACTAGCTCTTGGCACCTGGCTGTCCACTTGAATGCAAATGTCGGTATCAATGCCAATTTTATCCCTTAAATAATTGATTATGAATGTGAGGAACTCATCATGTTCACAAAACCCCTTGGCAACCCTAACCCTCACTGGTAAATTTACAGCAGCAGCTCCACCTAACCACGCGGGTATGGCGTTAACAATACTCACACCACCATATGTTATGTACTCCACATTATCCATGGCCATGCTCTATTTAATATAGGTACTTGAAACTAATACTTTTAAGTTCTAATTATTAGTAACTAGTAATGAGCGCATGGAGCAAACTACTCTTGAATAAGCCCGTGCTCGTATGCGCAATACCGATTAGGCGATTAACATTTCAGTACCTGCCAGCATCCTGCGAGGCTGTGGAGCTAAGGCTTGATTATCTAGACAATGTGGAATTAAGCCCTACACTTAGGAGATTCATTGAAGACTATGTATCCCATTACCCAACCATAATAACCATTAGGGAACGTGATGAGGGTGGTAACCGCCCAGTTGATCCGGACATTAAGTATAAGATTCTCGAATTAAGTAAAGACGTAGGCGCCCTGATAGACATAGAGGCTTCCTTATTGGCTAAGGACCCGAACACCTACGGCAGCTTGGCAGAAGGATCCATAGTCTCCAGGCACGTGTTTAATAAGGGCGTTAACTCCTACAAATTGGCATTAAACGACATAGAGTTGGCTAAGAGGCATGGGGCGCTTGTTTATAAGATATTTACAGTAAACGATGACGAGATTATGGATCTACTGAACCTAATGGGTAAGGTTGGTATTCATATGGCTGTTATACCAAGAAACCCGATATACAGGGCAACCTCCATTATCATGGGTTCGTCACTCACGTATTGCTCAGTAAAGGGAAAGACAGGGCCTGGGCAGCTCAATATAGGGATGTGCAGTAAGATCAAACTACTTAGAAAATCCCTATCCATGTTTAGCACCGAGTGACAGAAATGGCCAAGTCTCGCCCCTTCTTGTCGTGAGTGGCTTTTAAGTTTGGTTGTTTGTTTTTGTTGTGGATGTTGTGTAGGGCTGTTGCTGTTGAGCTGGAAGTCCCCAAGGATGTTTCTAAGCTACTTTATTCTGTTGAGTCTGCGTATCTTGGTATTGTTAGGGGGGTCGTTGAATACGCCGTTGAGAACAACGTCTTGAACGCAACAGAACTCCAAAAGCTATTTTACCGCAGGTATAGGCTGGAGTACCCAAACCTTAACTCACAACTAATCATCCAGGCGATTAGGCAGGCATCTGAAATCGCCAAGTCATTCATGGAGAGGAGGAGGAAGGGCTTGGTGAGCAAGCCCTATCCGGAGGTTAGGAGCGTCTCGATTAGGTTTACGGAGAAGGCATGGAGTTATGAGCAATTTATCCACTCAATAGCCCCAGTCAAGCTTAGCCTATCACTGCTTGGCGAGAGGAGGGAGGTTTGGTTGAGGTTGCACAAGCGCTTCTGGCAATACTGGTGGAGGGTACTAACTGGGGAAGCCGAGCTTGCATCTACGCTAACGATTAAGCGTAGGTTAAACAGGTGGTACGCCATATTCATCTTCGAGCTAAAGCCAAAGGAGGAAGAACCAAAATCAGTCGTTACCTTCGACATTAACGAGAACACAGTCGCTGTTGGTAGGATTGACTTGCTAACTACTGTGAACGAGGTTACTAACTGGAACAAGCAGTATCTCATGCCACAGCTCTATACAATAAGGACAGACTTCGGCAGATTGGCGAGACGATATGAGAAGGTTAGGAACACAATTATCGAGAAACTCAAGCCTAGATTCGCATTACCAAACGGTAAGTACGTGAATGTGACGAACACTAGGGAGTTTAGGAAGCGGGTGAGGAAGTTACGAGAAAGGGGTAGGAAGGTTAGTCGTGTCAGGCATGTGGCGAATGAACTAACAAGGACACCGGCAATCATAATCACCGAGGAGCTTGGCGATAACCCACAGGAGTCAATGATTGAGGATGTTGGTAGGGGTGAGTTGAGGCATAGGATCAAGCAAACACCGTTCAAGAGCATTGAGGAGGCTGTGGAGGATAAGGCTTTGGAGAGGGGTTCAAGACTCGTTAGAGTCTCATCATACAGGAACAGTAGGGTTTGTCCTATTCATTTCGTGAGGTTGGAGAGGACTGATGATTGGCACACATTGCAATGCCCACTTGGACACCTTGTGGATAGGGACTATGCATCCATACTCAATATGGCTTGGAAAACAACACCAGAGGCATGGATAAAGGCATTCTGGTGGAACATTAAGAACTTGAGCAAGAACATGAACTGGAGAGAGCACGAAGGAAGATCAAACCCACTTGTTCCACACGAAATCGTGAAGCACATACACGCAGCACTAAAGACCTTCAAGGTCAGTCTAAAGCAAAGCCCCGCAGTGCCGGCCCGGGGCAAACCCATGAACCCAGCCAGAGGAGCCAATGAAGGCAGGGCGAGGAAACCACCCCGCCCTAAGGGAACCCTCACCCTTCAGGGCGGGGAGGAGGTCAGTGCACACTGTTTATTTAATTCAGAGAATACTTCATTCCAGGTTGGTTTTTCGAATGGTCCAAACCAGATCTTGTCAGCCTCAAGCGCCTGTCTCACCAGGATCTCGAGGCCGTCTATGTACCTTATCGAGTGCCTCTTGGCTAATTTTATGAGTGACGTATCGCCATTTACTGTATAGGCTAGGTCAAGGATTAAATTCGCCCCTGTTCTAACGGGGTCTATTGGGAACTCCTCACTTATGCCTAGGGGTGTTGCGTTAATGAGCAGCCATGCCTTAATAGAAACATTCCCAATACCCAGTGCCTTGCAATCCATACCCAGTGAATTGGCTAATGAGCATAATTCCTCGGCCTTACTCACAGTCCTATTAGCCACATAAATCCTACCACAGCCTAAATCGGCCAATGCCAGTACCACGGCCCTGGCAACACCACCTGCGCCGATAATTAACGAATCCTCACCCGAATAACCTCTGTTCATAAGGGCTTGTTTTACGGCCTCATAATCCGTGTTATAGCCTATCAACTCACCATCACTGTTAATCACAGTATTCACACTACCCAAGACGCGGGCCGCACCGACGGTGTCATCCAATAGATCAACTATGGGGACCTTATGGGGCATAGTTACATTGAAACCACTTAAGGCATCTCTTGCGAACTCAATAAAGTGCTTAAGCCTGCCTGGGGATACCTTAAGTGGCACGTAGATGGCGTCCTTACCCAAGGCCTTAAATACGTAATTATGGATCACCGGGGATAATGTATAGGTCAACGGGTAACCAATTACGGAATAGACCCGCATTCACTCATCACCATCCTTACGAACTCGTCAACACTAATCCTAACTAATTCCCATTTACCAACGTCAATAACCACAGGCAGTTTCAGGAAATTACCGCTCTTCTTCTTATCCCTGGATATTGCCTTGGTCACTGAATCAATAATGTTTGAAATATCAATCTTCGTAGCTAAACCGTAACTATCCAAGGCGCTCAGTAAGGTCTTTGGTAAATCAGGGTTTGTAAGACCAAGCTTAACACCAACCCTCGCCTCGCAAATCATGCCCAGAGCAACGGCTCTACCGTGACTTACCGAGAACTCGGTGGCTGATTCAACCGCATGACCAACCGTATGCCCATAATTAAGGACAACCCTCTCACCACCCTTATCCAACTCGTCTCTCTCCACGATAGATGCCTTATTAATTAATGATTTATACACAACGAACTCCAACGCACCCCTATCCTTACTCAACAATGCGTCCTTATTATTAATAACGTAATTAAGCAACTCTTCATCCATCGTTACACCATATTTTATGACCTCAGCAAACCCATCAACATAGTTATGCACTGGTAATGTGTTTAGGAATGATAGATCAACGATTATAGCCCTAGGCTGCCTGATCACGCCAATCACATTCTTAATCCCCATGGCATTAACACCAGTCTTACCGCCAAGCGATGCGTCAACCATGGATAGCATTGTCGTGGGGACGTTTATGTAATCCACACCCCTTAGGTATATTGACGCTGAGAAACCGACGGTATCGAGGACACTACCACCACCAACGCCAATGAGCACGCCATCCCTATCGAGACCTAACCCATGGACCCACTTAATTATGCCTAGGACGGTGTTTATGTCCTTACCCGACTCGCCATCATTAATAATCATTGTTGGGCAATCAACCTTTACGGCGTCGGGTAAGCCCCTCGACACAAGAGCCGCGCAACCCGTGTATTCACGTATCAATTCCCCCAATGACCTGGCGTAATCCACGTTTATGAGAACCCTAACCTCGCCATCCCGTGATTTGTACGTGAACTCCCTCATATGTACCTACCAATGGCCCTGGCGACCTCCCTACCCTTAACCATCAACTCCCTAAACATCTCAGGGGTTAGTTGTTGCTCAGCATCAGACAATGCCTCCCAAGGCCTTGGATGTACCTCAATAAGTAGCATGTCTGCGCCAGCAGCTATGGCGGCTAGAGCCAGTGGTATGACCAAATCCCTCCTACCTGCTGGATGCGATGGGTCAACGCATACCGGCAAATGCGTTAATTTCCTAACTGCCACAGCCGCGCCAAGATCCAGTGTGAACCTTGTGGATCGCTCAAAGGTCCTAATACCCCTCTCACAGAGCACCACATTACTATTGCCCTCGAGCAGTATGTATTCGGCGGCCTCGAGCCACTCCTCCACGGTATTACCCAAACCCCTCTTCAGGAGCACAGGCTTTCCTGACCTACCAACCTCCTTCAGCAAATCAAAGTTCTGGGCGTTCCTAGCACCAATCTGTAGCATGTCCACGTATTCGCTGATTGTCTTAACCATCCTCGTATCCATAACCTCGGAAACCACAGGCAAGCCAACCTCATCCCCAACCCTCCTAAGTATTTTCAACCCCTCAACACCAAGACCCTGAAAACTATACGGGCTGGTCCTCGGCTTAAACGCACCACCCCTGAGCATCCTAGCACCAGCCTCCTTAACGGCTACGGCAGCCTCCCTAACCTGCTCATAACTTTCCACGGCACAAGGTCCCGCGGCAATAATAACACCATCATCCCCAATCCTAACGCCACTAACGTTCACGATGGTCTTACTTCTCCATTCAGAGCTTGCGAGTTGATACCTAGCCTTTACATTGATTATGACGGCGCCCCCATCCACGCTCCTTATAAGTGCCTCATCAACCTTAGCCTCCGGCGATGTGACGATAAGATCCTCGCCAAACAATCTAACCTCCCTAAACCAAATACCCGCCTTATCTAAGGCATGGGTGAGATCCCCAACCTTGTTAGGTGTCGGTTTAATAATCATCTAACCACCTCATCCAATCTACCCTCACTCATTAAATCAATAACGAGTCTCAACGTGTTTATAAGCTCCTCCTTAACGGAGCTTGAGTACGGATTAAGCCTCTGTATTTCATAAACCACATCCAACTGCGTTATCACCCTCTCCATAGCCCTGACCGTGTACTTAAGGCTATGCGTCAACAAGGGCCCCCTTAAGTCAATCCCCGCATTCCTAAGCAACGCATAGAGTGCCAGTAAGGCTGTGTGATGGGCAACCTGTAGATAAGCCATTAACCTATCATGCTCCTCAGGACTCTTCAGCATTACAACGCTTAAACCCGCATTACTAAATAAATCCCTAACAAGGTTTAGGTAATCACCACTCGTCCTAGACGGTATCAGGACTATACCCTCACTAATTGGTTCACCAACATCACCAAACAATGGATGGGCACTCACATAATGAAACCCATGTTTAATCGATAAGTCCTCAAACGTGGTAAAGAAGGTAGATTTCACTGAGAATAAATCCAGAAGCACCGAACCACGAATCACCTCCACATTGTTTATCACAAAATCCACAGAATCACGTGTTGGTTTAGTAGCCATGATGAACACATCAGACCTAGCTGGTTTATCATTTAGATGAATAAGTGACACGTTAGCAACACGGTTAAGAACCCTTGCCATGGTTCTACCAACGCGTCCAGACCCAATTATGGTTACGTTAATACCGAGGTTGCCGCCAACCTGGACGTAGGTCGAGGCCTTAATTATTGCGTTAACCAATTCATAGGCGACATCTTCATTCAACCCAGCACTCCTCAATTTACTAACCCATCTATTAATAACCTCATTCTCGCGGGACTTATCAACAATAGAAAGTCCAAGGCTTCTCTTGATATTACCTAACCTACTGGCGAGCTCTAGGCGCTTAATTATTAGGTTAATTAGCTCCTCATCTAATAGGTCAACCTCATCCCTAATGGCATCCAGCATGTACATCACCCATACAATGCGTAATAATTATTGATTCACCACCTAAAGCCTTAGCCGACCCCATTAACGATATTGATATTCCATATAGGTACCCCAAAGCTCTAAAGAAGCTATATTTTTAAGCGTTACCATAAAATAAGCACCTGGACCCACAACATGGCGACTTGGAATCAATAAAGTTCAGGGGCTAGGACCCTATTTCTTAACAACCCTAGGTATTAAGCCAGCCCTCATCGCGTGATCCACGAGAACAATAGCCGTCATGGCCTCCACAGCAACTAAGGCTTTCGGCGCTGTAGATACGTCATAACGTCCCTTAAACACTATGGTTGTCTCCTCCATCTTGCTTAGGTCAACAGTCCTCTGGGGCTTCCTAATGCTTGGCGTTGGCTTAAAGGCCACCCTAAACCTAATTGGTTCACCAACGCTCATGCCACCCAATAAACCACCAACCCTATTCGTCTCAAGCCTTGGCCTGCCACCCCTAAGCACTATCTGGTCATTAGCCTCACTACCCCTCATCCTAGCCAACCTAAAGCCTAACCCGAACTCGACACCCACGACAGTACCTATCGAAAACACCGCCTTCGCTAGATCTGCCTTAAGCTTATCGAAAACAGGCTCACCCAGGCCAGGTGGCACCTCGGTGGTTAATACCTCACCTATGCCGCCGACGCTATCACCCTCGGTGGCTGTTTTAATGAGCAGGTCGACAGCCCTCTTAACGGCCTCATCATCAATCATTGGAAGCGGCTTCTCCCAAGCCTTAACAACATCCTCAAAGGTATAATCATCCCTACTAATCGAGACACCACCCAACTCAACCAGGTGGCTGCTAACCTCAACACCAATGGTTTGCCTAAGCACAGCCTTAGCAATGGCACCAGCAGCAATCCTAGCCGCGGTCTCCCTACCACTGGACCTACCGCCACCCCTATGGTCATAGAACCTACCAAACTTTAAGTACCAGGCTAGGTCAGCATGGTTCGGCCTAGGCTTCATCCAAAGCTCTTGGTAATAATCCGAGATAGCCCTCTTATTCCAAATGACTATGGCTATAGGCGTACCCTCAGTAAACCCATCCTTTATGCCAGAGAGTATCTGGAACTCCTCATCCTCACACCTAGGGTTGAGGACAGGTATGTGGCAAAACCTCCTCCTATTAAGCTCCCTCCTAACATCCTCCTCACTAACAGCCACACCAGCAGGCACACCATCAACCACAACACCAATGGCAACACCATGACTTTCGCCGAACGTAACTATCCTAAACAAAACACCAATACTACTCATCAAGACCAAAACTATTGAGGTAAATATAAGCATTAAATAATTTATAAACCCAAAATAACAAACCATGGAGATGAACCACTGCACCAATAAAGAGAGGGGTTTCGCCAAAGCCGTTATCCACGGGGAAAATTTAAAAATCATAATAGTAAGGATAAGGTAGCGGCCGTCGTCTAGGCTGGTCTAGGATGGCGAGGGTGCCCAATCCCCCATATGCCCCCCGAGCCGCAGAACCCGGGTTCAAATCCCGGCGGCCGCACCAAGACGTTGTAATGCTTATTCTCTGCTTTGCATGCATGTGCTCAGCGTTGTCTTGGTGTGCTGTTGTAAGGGCATTATGGTTGGGCCTGTCAATGCGGCTACGGCTTTATCTAGTGCTTGTGATGTCCGTGATCATTGGTGGTTAATTGATTGTGCTTAGGTCTTCTGTATTGGTATGGCCTTAATGCGTTCACTGTATTGCTTTCCGTAATCCTTCTCATCATGGCGTACTTTCATGGTTTCGCTTATTTCTATTTCTAGAAACTAGAGTGTTAGCGTTCTGTGGTAGAACGTAATTTTGATGTGGCTTAAAACAATATTGTAGGGTTTTGGCTGTTTAGCCTTGCTCTGCTTTGCTCATTAGTTGTGTTATTTGGTTGAATAGTTGTTGGTTGAATGTGAGGGAGTAGCTTATGAGGGTTTCGTTGGT
>Ga0208662_100289_pt1 | contig 21112 bp, 20 predicted proteins | sample OSPB_host_MetaG_FD_187136 | JGI IMG/M metagenome (GOLD analysis project Ga0208662, IMG submission 187136) | Hot spring microbial mat communities from Yellowstone National Park, Wyoming, USA - OSPB_host_MetaG (SPAdes) (version 2) | ecosystem: Environmental > Aquatic > Thermal springs > Hot... | reverse complement strand
CCCCTCCTCTCCTACCTCCTCGCCCCCAGGGAGCTCTGGCCCCTCCTCAGGTCAAACAACCTGGCCGAGTCCTTCAACTCCCTCCTGGAGAGGAGGAGGTTCGGGAAGTGCCACTCCCCCTGGAGGATACTCCAGATCGCCCGGGCCATAGCCCTCAACTACAACCTCTCGACCTGTTATCTCGCTCTTGTAATAATATTACAAGGTTCCTTATTTCTTCGTGAAACGGTCAAATATATTCAATAATTCCTCCATTGAATAAGTCCAAATCAACAGAGATATTACAATTTGCAAAGGAGCCCTGAATCGCCCCACAGTTAAGCTTATTTAATGTTTCACGTTATCTTTTCACATGCCTGTTCCAGACGATGTCATAGACCTAGTGTATAAGGAAGCAAGGTTTCTAGATGAGAGAAGTTACGAAAAATGGGTAGATCTTTATACCGAGGACGCCTATTATTGGATGCCGAGTTGGAAAGATGATGAGAACCTCACAACCGACCCAAACACTCAGGTTAGTCTCCTTCTCCTTGAAGGTAAAGGAGATATGCTGGCATACGTCAGGAGAATACTTACAGGTAAGGCTTGGACGTACGTCCCCCACCCTAGAACGATCCATATAATATCAAATGTCTTTGGAGAATACTTGACGTCAGACGATATGTGGAAGGTGAATTACAATTGGGTTCTTTACGTCTACAGGCAATTCTACAAGGATCTGTTGACTTTCGTTGGAAATACCGAAATGGGGGTAGTAAAGAAGGAGGGTCTCAAGATAAAATATAAGAAAGTGGTTTTAATGAATGACTACGCAGAAGCTGGCGTTATATATCTAGTTTAATTATTATATTGTTCCATAAATTTTAAAAATCATATAAACTATTATAATTCAAAATTTACTATCGCATAGTCTATGTGATATGTGGGCTCAAACAGGAGCGTTCTGGCTCTCCTCTTCACAGCACCCACTATGCTCATCCATGCTCTCAGCTCAATGTTCCCTGATTCCTCCAGTTCCTCTGCAGATAGTTTGTATATTTCATCTGTCCTACCCTCTTCTAATAACGAGAGGAACCTTTTGTCAAATTCCACATCTACCTTGCCATAATAGGGGGTTCCTGGGAAGTGTGACAGTCCACCTGTACCCAGTATCCCTATATTCTTTTTGAGGGGAATCCTCTGGAGGACCCTCGTTAGCGTTTCCCCAAATCTAAAGGCCCGTTGAGGAGATATCATGGGTTCTATGTTGGTGTTCATGTGTATAGGAACTATCGGTACTCTATGGGATTTAAACATCCAATAAGTAGGACTCACCACTGCATGGGATAACCTGAAGGGACCCTGAGAGAAGGAGATATCGAAGTCCTCCTTAGCTAGTCCAAAGAGTAGCTCCTTCGCCATCTCGACATCAATCTCGTAGGGTAGTTCCTCGTTCTGAACTCTCGCGAATGCCCTATTATCAACGTAGACGTTTAGCATGGGGAAGTTATCAAAGAAGAAGGTCTCGTAGTGGTCCCCTCCTATAACTATAAGTGTGTCTACGTTCTTTTTTCTTAATTCCTTGCCTAACTCCTCTAGAGTGCGGTGTACCCTTTCCACCTGCTTCCGATACTCTTCAGAAGATTGTATCCGCCTGGAGAGTATGTGCGGGGCGTGAGAGGAACATGCGGCGAAGGTGACTTCAACCACTTTATTGGTCACCTCTGACTTGATCTAGACTCTCCACATACTTCACCCCTATTTCCTGCAGGGTTTTCCTGAAGTTATATATGTCCACCGTAAGTTCCCCATCCAATATTCTCTTTCTCGTTACGTCTTCCCTCTGCTCCCTCTCCTTTGCTCTCCGGAGCACCTCGTCTATCTCCGCCCTGGGGACTACAACGACCCCATCATCATCTGCCAGCACGAAGTCCCCGGGGTTCACCAGAACCCCCTCTATTACCACTGGCACGTTAACCCAACCAGGTCTGTTCTTTGAGGTACCTGCTGCGGTGATGTATTTGGACCAGACAGGGTACTTCATCTCCCTCAACTTGGCTACATCCCTTACTCCAGCGTCAGTTATGAACGCATTGATCCCCCTTACCCTAAAGGCGTTTGCTAGGAGTTCTCCGAACATTCCGTTTGCCGACCCAGTCATGGTGGTCATTACTATGACATCACCAGGCTGCGCTACTTCAAGTGCAGCATGAAGCATTAGGTTGTCCCCATCACTACACTTCACCGTAACCGCAGTTCCTGCAGCCTTTAAGCCTGGCTGGATCGGCCTTATGGAGGGTCCCAAGAGTCCCAACTTCTCTTGGGACTCCGAGATCGTGGCAACTCCGTATTCCAGTAATTGACTAACTCTCTCAGGATCCTTGGGTGACCTGGGTATCTGTCTCACGATGACGTGTTTCATGGGAGATCATCCCCTATTATTGGCGTGTACATGTAAAATGCCTCCGCGTACTTATAATAATTCTTCCATCCGAATCTCCTCGTCTGTAATCCTCTAAGTTGATCCCTTAAAGAATAATATTCGACTTCGTTCTTTTGAGACTCCAGGCAATTCATGGCCTTCTGTTTCATATCATACACATCAGTTATGTTAATGTAAACGTGTGGGTAGAAACCCACCTGGTCGGCCACGTGGGGGTCGAAGCCGAATATCTTTGGCTCAGGCACAGGGGGATACTCCAGTTGTAATCCGTCTATGGCAGCCAGTCTTACAGCCGTTAGTACCGCATTAGCAGTATTGACATGATCTGGTCTAGTTTGCGTGTCTGGACCGTGGGTTATCAAAACCTCAGGACTATACTTCCTAATTATCCTGGCTATCTCGATGACTCTCGCCTCGTTGAACACTAGCGGATGATCGCCCCAGTCCATGAAGTCAATGGAAACGTTTCCCAGAGCATTAGACGCGCATTCAGCCTCTTCTCTTCTGATTTTCTTCACTTCCTCTACCGATTTGGCTCCTCTTCTCCAGGCACCACCAGATTCTCCCCTCTCTCCAAAACTTAACGCCACTACGTGAGCTTCCCCTCCACGCTTGACGGTCTTAGCTACAGTTCCTGAGGCCCTCCAGACGAAGTCTCCCACGTGGGCACTTATAACGAGTAACTTAGACGTCATTCTCTCAGACCTCCCGATATATTCTCTGTACATCTATCGGCCTGTCCTCATTTCCTAAGATAGACCTCCAGTAAGGATGAATAGCATAGGGATGAATGCCGTAGTTATACATCTCGACCATATCTCCCCTGAGCAACACTTCCATGTCTTTGGCACCTAGGCCGTATTTCTTCATGACGCTAACTGGATCCTTTTTGAACTCATTTCTGAGATCATTATTGGATAGTATATCATATATCAGCTTGTGAATAAAGTATTTATCGGGATTCGGAAAACCGTAAACCCTTCCCATACCACATCTGAAGTTGATAGGCTAGAAGGCTTATAAATTTTCCTTCATTAACCATTTATATCTTTCGTTAAATATTTAATAGTAATTCATGGTGGAGTGTTAAAGAGTTATCCCGATCGCTGTCTAAAACCAGTAGCATCACCAGAGCAATTAAGCTCAAAATAACTTCCGATAAATAGAAGACGAATCTAGAAAGAAGGCCAAATTATTAGAGACCATAAGGCTAGTCGTAGGCCATTCTTTAAACATTTCTGTTCAACTTTAAAGTTTACTACATGACAATTATAAGATAGGTATTTTAGTAGATTATCTAAAAGCTAAGTGGAATGGGAACTGGTTCAGAACCATCATTAGGTGAAAAACTGAGAGTCGCAACTATAGCGTCCATGGGAACCATAATAGAAGCGTATGATAATTTTTTAACAGCTCTAGTTTCTATCGCAATTTGGCCGTTTGTGTTTTTCCCTAAATTCAATCCGTTAGTGGGTGTGCTAGCAGGAGTAACTACGTTCGGTGTAGGTTTAGCGTCAAGACCCCTAGGTGCACTGATATTTGGTCATTTCAGCGACAGACTCGGGAGGAAGTTCTCTCTAATATGGACGTTGGTGAGTATGGGTGGAGGGACGCTCGCAATAGCTCTAACTCCTTCCTATCAAAGTATAGGTATCTTGGGAGGTATACTGGTAATAATCTTCAGAATAATTCAAGGGATGGGATTCGGTGGTGAATGGGGAGGTGCCACAGCCATACTGTCAGAATATACCCTGAGATCTAGATGGAGAGCACTATGGGTCAGTTGGGTTCCAAACGGTGTGAGCTTCGGGCTGTTCTTCGCTGCTCTTGCTTATGTGTTACTATCGCTTTTATTTCCAAAGGCAGAGATTATTAGTTTCGCTTGGAGAATACCATTCATAATAGGGGCTATAGTTATACTCATCGGTATATTAGTTAGGTACACGTTAAGTGAAAGTCCGGTTTTCTCGAAGCTGTTAGAGAGAGGAGATGTAGCCCGGGCACCCAGCATAGATGTGCTTAGGAAGTATTGGAAGAAAATCCTGATGCTATCCGCTACGTGGTGGTACGTCATAGGTAACGGTTTCCTCTTGAACACTGTCGCTGTCGGTATTATGCTTTCCACCAAGTTAACCCTCTTGGAAGCATATACTACTGTAATAGGGGCTGCCGTAGTCGGTGGAGTCACTGCCATACTGGGGGCTGCGTTGGCAGACAAGATAGGCAGAAAGAAAACCATCCTTATATCCTCAGGCATCACTGCTCTCGTATCATTCCCTTACTTATACCTACTCACCAGCGGCAACTTCTACTTAGATTTCCTAGCACAGAGTATGTGGCAGGGTGTGTTATTCATAGGTCAGGGGGTAGGTGCGGGCGCACTCTTCGCAGAATCGTTTCCAACTAAGTACAGGGCCTCTGGAGTAGGTCTATCGTTCACGTTTGGGGCCGCTATAGCTGGAACTCTTGTTCCCATAGTATCGCAAACTCTAATTGCCCTATCCCACGGGGTCTCTAAAGCTTGGCCAGAAATAGCAACTCTAGTATTCTTAGTGGCACTGGTTTCATTTTTGGTAGGGTTATTCATAAAGGATACTTCTAAGGTAGACCTAGAGAAATAATACTCGTAAAGCTAGTTTATTTTTTCCTCTCGGATCTGTAAATAGAAAGATGGTAACTATTATTGCTCAACATAGCTTATTAGGTCTGGACCACTCCTCACTGAAATACATTTTAATCTTGGCACTAAAATCTATGGGCCTTTTACAGTACCATCGTCTAGGTATGACTTCTCTCTCGTTCTTTCTCCTCAAAATTAAGATGGTCAAGTTCAATTGAAGTTATATATCTTTAAAAAACGAAGTGGTAACGTTTATGGTCGGATTGCCAATCTCCCGCCATGTCCCTCGTACACTTGCTTTGTGGATTACTTCAATTTTTACCAGAGTTCACGTAAAGCTTTCTTTCAAATTTGTAATTTTGAATTTAAGTTAAGCTAACGAGCTTAGCGTCTAAGAAAATTCAACAACTCCACAAAGTGTCTTACACTAATTTTTTATAAAGGCCTACTAGTTCATATGTTGAAAAACCTTGTCTAAGAAGGCTAAAGGAACTGGCAGTGTAATCCTGGCTAGCTCCCTAGGTACAATAATAGATTACTATGATCTCTTCATCGTATCTGCAGCGTCTTCCTTAGTATGGCCTTATATATTTTTCGTGGGTTTGAGCCCCGACGTCAAGGCTGCACTCTCCATAATCACTTTTGGTATAATATATGTAACAAGGCCCATAGGTGCCTTGATTTTTGGCCATTTCGGGGATAAGATAGGAAGGAGAGACATGTTAGTCTGGACCTTGGTCCTTACAGCCGTGGGAGTTGGAGGGATAGCTATACTTCCCACTGCGAGCGTAATAGGCACCACTGCTTCTGTGACCATAATAATTGCCTTAAGGATGTTGCAGGGAATAGGCCTCGGGGGAGAGTGGGCAGGTGCCTCGGTTTTCGCCACGGAGTTTGTGGCTAACTCTAGACACAGGGCATTTTTGACCGGTTGGATACAGAACGGGGTTAACATTGGGATCCTGATGGCTTCAGGATCGTTCGCGTTGATTTCCACAGTCTTTTCTCACGTCCAGTTGCTCGATTATGCTTGGAGGATACCGTTCGCAGTTGGGGTCATCATTATAATACTGGCTATATTTATCAGGCTTAAAATTACAGAATCTCCCCTATTTCAAGAGCTGAAGGAAAGGAATATGGTGGAGAGGGATCCCCTGATTAAGGTCTTCAAGGAGGGATGGAAGACCATTCTCCTCTTACTGCCAACTGCGTTCTTCATAGTGGGGGCCCCAGGGATATTTGTAAGCGGCCCTTATATCATAGACTTTGTGACCCATGAAAGCCATCAGATATCCGACGCATCGATCTCTTTAGCTGTTACAGCAGCTTCGGCTGCTGGGATTCTATTTACTATAATCGGCTCCTTGGTCGGGGATAGGATAGGAAGGAGAACTTCAATGATCCTCTCGTCGCTCCTAGTCGCGGTTTTCCTCTTTCCTTTCTACCTGCTAGTGAGGACTCTAAGTTACCCTCTGGTCGTGACTGGCTTAGTTTTGCTTAACTCTTTCTACAAGTTGGGTGATGGCATTACCCCTGCCTTATTTTCTGAGCTGTTCACAACTAAGTATAGGTATTCTGGTGCAGGAGTAGCCTATCAACTAGGGAGCCTCGTCCTTGGGATCCTGTCTGTGTCCTTGATTCCCTTGTTAATTGCAGGAAAGGGTCTCGTGACGTCGCTTCAGTACATCGTGGGCTTAGGAGTTATAACTGCAGTGCTCACGGCAGTTACAGTGTATCTATTGAGGGAAACGAAGGACTCAGAATTGGTAGCAACGTGAAACTAATGTCTCAGCTTGATAATGTTTAGTCGGAGTCTCGTTGGCTACGTCTTCCTATGTTTCCCTTGATCTTACACAAAACAGCAGTTATGGGACTTTCCCATAAATATCGCCCTGTAATCAAGGCAAAATCTAATAACTGCTGACAAAACATTAGTCACAAGAGGAAGTCATGTCAATGAGTTTTTCGCTATCCGTGCAGGTTCTGAAGCCCATTATAATGTATGCTTATATTCGTAACTTCAAGATTGCTTTTGACTTACAATGAGTGAAAATCCCGATAGTTCTGGATCCGACGTGAGGAGCGCGACCTATGTGTTCTTAAGGGAATTGAAGGAACGCGGCGTAGATAAGCTCTTCATGGTATCTGGAACTGATTACGCTGCTTTCATTGAGGAGAAATCCAAGGATGTAAGGAACGAATTACCTGACTTTTTCCTAGTGCCCCACGAAATAACCGCTGCTGCAGCGGCTATGGGGTATTCCATTGGGGGAAAGATTGGGGCAGTGGCAGTTCATACCACGCCTGGGACCGCTAACGCATTGGGTATGGTAATGAACGCCCATGGCTCTAAGATCCCACTACTGATAATAGCTGGAAGGTCACCTTACACTGAGAGGGGGTCTCCAGCCAGTCGTAACTTGAGGATTCACTGGCTTCAGGAATGCAGAGATCAAGGAGAAATGGTTAGACAGTGGGTTAAGTGGGACTTCGAGATAAGGACTGCAGATCAGATACCAGAAACCGTGTCCAGGGCAATTCAGCTTGCCTTGAGTGAACCACAGGGCCCAGTATATGTGACTTTGCCTAGGGAAGTTAGTATTGAGAAGATCAGACCTAGGAGAACCAGGGCCTCAGTATATGAGCCCGGTCCTTCAAGGAAGGCGTTGGACTTATCCGTTAATCTTATAAATAGAGCCGAAAACCCAGTTATAATAACGTGGAGAGCAGGCAAGAAGAAGGACTGGTTTGAGTCCCTGAAGGCCTTTGCTGACCGCGTGGGTATTCCGGTGCTAAATTACGTTGGAGAGTATGTAAATTACCCCTCTTCAGGCATCTCGGCCCTAGATAACTACGATCTGTCCAAGGTAGATCTAGTGATAACTGTGGAGGTTGACGTACCTTGGATACCAAAGTATATTGACGTCAATGCGAAAGTGATAAGAGTAGATACTGATCCAGGTTTCGCGTCTATCCCATTCTACGGGTTTCCTTGTGATGTCTGTATCCAATCCACTCCATCAGAATTCTTTGATCAGATATTATATAGGGTTAAACCTAAGGAGTGGAATAAGGAACAATTGAAAGAACTTAAGGAGAAGCAGGAAGACTCTAAGAGAAAAGAGATAGAAAGGCTTTCCGACAAGTCTCCCATACATCCAAGGTATCTCTCGTATAAGATAGGGGAACTAGGATTAGCCATAATGAACGAATATACGTTTAACCCAAGATATGCCAAGTTGGATCGTTTTAACTCCTATTTCGGTCCACCGGCAGTAGGTACCCTAGGGTGGGCAATAGGTGCTGCAATAGGGTATAAACTCGCAACGGGAAATGACGTAATAGCTACAGTGGGAGACGGCTCCTTTATATTCGGCGTTCCAGATGCCTTCTACTACGCATCACTGAAAGTTCCTGTGATGGTAGTCATATATGATAATGGCGGATGGTACGCCTCTGCCCTGGCCGTGAAGGAAGTGTTTCCAGAAGGCAATGCGGTCAAAAATAACCGTTATCCTGGTGCTGACTTCGAGTACAGAATGAGACTTGGAGAATCCATAACGAGTTACGGCGGTTTCTACAAACTCGTGGAGGATCCTCAAGAACTGGATGAGGCCCTTAAGATGGGAGCAGACTATGTTACCTCTAAAAACAAGCCGGCAATAATTCAAGTAATAACGGAACGGGACAGGTAGTTAACGGTGGCGCTGATCCCGGGGTCCTTCTGGATTTACGTGATCCTTTTATGTATTTAACAAGTTATGTATATAACAAGCGACTTCCTTTTGTTATGAATAGCACATAACTTTATTAATTTGTTTTCGTTGAACACTATTAATGAAGGATCTAGGAGAAAAACCTTTCAGATTAGCTAAGGATATAGGTCTCCTGGCAATAATCGCCTCTGCCATAAGCGAGGAGTATGGGGCTGGAATTAACGCAGTCACTACCTCAACGTTGAGTGTATATCCGGGAGCAGAATATCTGGTTCCCCTGGCTGTCTTCCTGAGTGGAATAATTCTCCTTCCAAAGGTGATCATGTATGTGGGCTTCGGAAAACATATGAGCAAAAGTGGGGGATGGTATGTCTGGATGTCTAGAACTCTTCATCCTAGCATCGCGTTCGTAGTCTCCTTTGTCAGGTGGGTAGTGGTTTCAGCTGCAATGGGCATCGTTGCATTTACGCTGGGTAGTTTCGTGGCCGAGTTCTTGTCGCTCTTGGGCGTGCACGGGGCAGTCTTCTTGGCAGAACCTCTTGGGAGATTTCTATTGGGTTTATCGGTGATATGGGTAATATTTGCTATACAATTTTCAGGAGTGAGAAGGTATGGGATCTTAGTCTCAATTGTGTTAATATTAATATTTATTGAGGCCTTTACCATAATAGTTATAGGGTTCTTTACGCCCAGCTCTCTATTTATAAGTTTAGTGAGCAGTAAAGTACACGTTACGCTCAGTCCTCCTAAGTCTGTGGGACCTGTTAGTGCATCAGCGGTTTTGGGTGTTATGGGACTATTTTTGTTTTCATATTCTGGTCTCAGCGGAGCCCCATTTCTCGGAGGAGAGAGTAAGGATGCCAAGAAGGATATGCCAAGAGGAATTTTAATCTCCTGGCTTACAGCAGTAATACTATATACGCTGATTACTCTGGCTCTGTTTACAGTGGCTCCTTGGTGGGCCGTAATAGATCTCCTCAAGTCTAAGGCATCGTACTTCGCTACTGCACCTGGAATAGTCAGTCTCGTTGCGCCCAATTGGGTTGGGCTACTTCTGACCGGCCTAGTTTCCATCATAGTGGCTAAAACCATAGCTCCCATAATGATGGAGCACAGTAGGTTATTGTTCGCCTGGTCTCAAGACGGTATCCTACCTAAGTCGTTAACGCATGTGAACAGGTTCAGGGCTCCAGACGTAGCCTTATTTATATCATCGTTATTGGCAACAGTCTTTTTGACAGATTTCACATTCATTAACTTCAATATAGGACTCGTCATGAGCGCCGTAGCCCTGATGCTCCTCATAGCGTTCTTGGGAGCAGGGGTCATAGTGAGCTCCATGAGGAGAGTGAAGAGGGATTGGGAGAAGAGAATATCCAGTTTAATTATGTTAGTAGGGGCTGTGGGGGGCATAATAATTGCAGCAATTATAATCCCCTCAGTAATTTTCTCTACAAATGTCCCATTTTATTTCCAGCCTTGGTTTCAACTAGTAATATCTATAATCGTTGCCATCGTAATTTATGTTTCTGCGGAGCTTTCCTATAGAAGTAACGGGAGAAGCTTATCTAGGGAGATAATGGAGAAGTTACCTCCAGAGTAATGCCGTTTAACGTAAGATCTTTTTGTCGTTATACTCTGTAGTTTGTGGTTAATATGTAAACAACAGTTGGACAACTTTATATACACGATCTTGAGATAATAATTTATGGACAATGGTGCTAATAGACGCGGACGGTTGAAGAAAAGTGAAATGATTTATGAGATGCTCAAGAGCGAGATACAAAAAGGAAAGTATCTTCCAGGACAGAGGATCACGGAAGACGAAGTAGCCAGAGAGTACGACACGAGCAGAAACACTGCTAGAGTGGCTTTAACTAAATTAGAAAAGGACGGGGTGATTCAGAGAACTTCAAGTGGACTGATAGTAGCGTTAACCGACGTTAGGGACGCAATCGAGATATTGGAGATCAGGGAACTTATCGAGGGTTACCTCACTAGAAGGGCTGCTAGCCGAATTAGCGAAGCGGCATTAAATAGGTTACATGACGTTTTGACCGAAATGGAAAAAGTTCTAATGGAGAATAGGTACTCAGAATATTCACGATTGAATGAGCAGTTTCATAGTATTATATATGACGCGTCGAATTCAAGAATAGGTGTTCAGATCCTTCATAATTTAAGAATAAAACTCATTAGATACCAATTTAGAACCATAATGATTCCGGGGAGGGCTCCCTTGTCACTTAAGGAACATCGTCAGATATATTTGGCACTGATGAACCGAAACGAGGAAGATGCTGAGAGGGCAGCCAGACTCCATGTAGCTAACGTTAGGGAGCTCATACGTAACTATAGTCAGTTACTGGATCTAAGGGAGTCGCAGGTGTAGTAAATAATCAACCTGTGCTCTTAACAAACATTGTCTTGGTAAAATCTTCTTTTCTGAAGGTTTAGTTTCATTCTTCCAATAACCTCTTAGGATTATCCACTATCATTTTTTGAATTTCCTCAGTTGTGAATCCATTTTGAAGGAGTCTCTCGGCAAACATCAACATTCCCTCTACAGGGTATGGAGCATTTGGTTGACCCAGGTCTGTGGAAATTATGTTCCAACTGGGGCCCGTAGTCCTTATGGCACTTATGACCTTGTCCCACGTCGTCTTTCCAGAGTAAGGTGTTGTAAAGCACCTTTCTAGCATCACACCATATTGAAGTAACTCCTTCTGCTGCTCTAGTGTGTAGAGGGTTGAGGGGAAATCGGGGTGCGTTATTATGATCTTCCTAATTCCGTGCTCGTAGGCTACCCTGACAAGCTTGATCCCTTCCTCAGGGCTTAAATGACCTGTTGCCAATATCATGTTGTACTCTTTAATTATATCAAATACATGGTACACTTCGTCAAGCAGTTCCCCGTCCTCATCCCATACATTAACGAGGCTCATCACCGCAAAGGATTTGAGATCCTTCTGAAGCCTCGCCCAGTAGGGAGCCTTAGACCAATCATCCACGTTTTTCCATCTTCCCCTCTCGTTAGGGGAGTCCACTGTTGGCATCCAAACTACCTTTGCGCCTAGCTTGGCACTGACCTCGACGGCGACTGGATTTATTCCTCCAACTGAGTTATTTAATACTATCGATCCATACGCCTTGAACCCCTCAACGGAATATCTTACGAGGGAGGCTCTCTCTGCAGTAGGCGTATAGTGGGATTTAATAACGAACCCACTCATACCGTATTCCTTGGCCATCTTGGCGAACTCAATATCGTTAGCCTTCCTCGGTAGGAGATCGGGAGCGGAGTGCAGGTGCATGTCTATCCCATCTCGTATTAAATCCTTTACTTCCTTGGAGAACTCCATATTCTTACCAAGTAAAAGTTGAGGAACTTCATATATATTTTTATGTTAGGTCTACTTCATGGAGTAGTTAGATATTCTCCACTCATAAGCGATTTAAACTTATAGGTTAAGATATTTCAAATATCGCTGGGCATACTCTTTCTGCTAATATTTATGTGATATTCCCTCTGTCTAACCTGGATTTTAGAGATGCTATTACTTCCCTGACGTTCTGATAAAATTTCTCACTGAAGGGATCGTTGCATAATATCTCTAATAATGCTTTGCCGATTGTTCCATCGAAATCGATGTAAAGTATTCTTTTAATTTAACACTAAATTTTAAATTTTAGAGAGATCCAATGACTAGTTATCATTGAGAAAATTGAAGTTTTCCATGGAGCATTAGATTTGAAACGTTCTAATTCCATTCATTATGAGGGGGATTAAGGGCTACAGGTTATATAGTACAGCAGTTATCAGATTTTACCTTGATTACAGGGCGATATTTATGGGAAAGTCCCATAACTGCTGATAGTGGTAATCTTGTAATGTCCATGAAGTAATCTTATTAAAGAAAGGAATATTTAAAAATCAATAAGACTTTAACTCTCATCATGATAGCCTGTGTAAAGACCAAGAGGGGAGTAGGTGGAATAGAAGTAATGGAGTTGAGAGACTTCGAGTCTCCGCTTAGCGATCCCCATGTTGAGGTTGAAGTTGCGTGGGGGAGTATATGCGGTAGCGACATACACTTTTATAAGGACGTAGGAGACTATTCGCTCTTCTCGGTCCCCAAGATTATGGGGCACGAGGCGTCAGGTATTGTTAGGGCGCTACCCCCTAACTACATGGGGGACTTAAAGGAGGGGGATAAAGTAGTGTTGGAACCCCACGTTCACTGTGGGACCTGCAGGTTATGCAAGAGCGGTGCAACAAACGTCTGTGAGAACAGGGTCATCCACGGGTTTCACATAGACGGGTTTTTCGTCGATACCCTAAGGATTGAGAGTAAATATGTATATAAGATTCCCACGTCTATGGATTTACGTCTCGGAAGTCTAGTGGAACCAATGGCTATTGCAAATAATGCCCTGAGACGTAGTGGCATCTTAGAAAACAGGGATTGGTTAGTGGGTCCGGTTGTAATACTTGGCCCTGGAAAAATAGGATATTTCGTGACAAAACTACTACGACATCACATCCCTAATTCGGATGTGATTGTCATCGGTAAGGACGAAGACGAAAAGAGATTAGAGGCGTTCACGAAAGAGGGAATAAGGACTCTCACCTTCAGATCTAAGAGATATGCTGTTACTCCCCATAATTTAATTCTAGATTCCGACAAACTGGACAAACCCCAACTAATATTTGACTGTTCAGGTTCTCCAGACGCGTTAGGTGAATCCATCTCCATGTTGGGAAGGAAGGGTAGACTAGTAGTGGTAGGGCTATATGAGGAGGGTGGGGAATTTACCCCACATATCCTCTCATCAATAGTGAGGGAGGAGAAGACGATCATCGGAGCTTCCGGTGCCCTTCCCGAGGACTACGATATCGTCATTAAGTACATCGATGCGGGTTTCATAAGCAGGGATATCTTAAGTGAGTTCAGCATTAAGGACTGCGATTTAGCGTTCACTAAGTTCTTAAGGAGGGAGACAATAACGGCTCTCCTCAAGATAAATGGCTGAGAGGTTTCGGAGTGTCGTTCCACTAGGCATACATGAGTGATTACGTGTTACCATAAACATTTAAGGTTCTACCACGAAGTTCTTTACAATAGAATCTGGAATTCTAAGGAGGATCTCTAACGTGAATGGATCGACGTATTTGATTTCCCCAGAAGACATAAGTATTATCTTCAGTCTAGGCCCATTACCCGACACGTCCTTGAATATCTTTAGATAGGAGAATTGATTTTTAACCTCTATACAGTCATCTTCGCTATTACATGGGGTCAACATCTCTTTTAATGAACTACCATCAGAGTTTTCTAGGTAAACGTCTTCCATGGGCAATTCTCCACCTCCACACTTAAAAATCTGATCCAAGTGTGACGAACTCTTAGGATAAAAATTTCTTAGATTCTGAGGAATTGCCTAAGAACCTACTCATGGTGTCGAGACAGGGCTACGAATAAACGAGATTTAGGGTTTTTCCTTATCTGAAGAATGAGTTTCATGGTGATTGGGATTTACCCGTAAATCTTAACGTTAAAGACACGAAGAGGCGTTTAGAGTGATGGAGGGTACCACAGGTTAAGAATAACCGCTCGCAAGGACTGGATACTATGTAATCTCACATCTTAGCCGTTGGAACTCTGTTCCGAGTTGAGGAAGATTTAGGATAGCCTGTTCCCCGTGGTGGTCCAAAGCTAGGGATCATTTAAGAGTGTACTATCCTTCATGGAGGGATCACTTATATGGAACCTTCTTCTCCACAGCAGTTGTGGGAATCTTAGGGAGGACCGGAAAGTCGGTATTGTGAGAAGTTTTTCGACGTCGTCCTGCTGAAAAGGTGCGGAAGGACAGATCGAGTTCGCTAGGGAGAGGCCGGTCAGGGAGATCAACAGGCTGGGCGTGGTTAGGAGAAGGGGAGGAGCAGGAAGGTTAACTGGGGCTGGTCCTCATGGCCCTGGTAGGTGGGAGGGCCAGCGTGAGGAACGCGGCCGAGACGTTCGGGTTGGAACGTGAATTGATGGGGCGTTGGGAGAACTCGACGACGCGTGGAGGTCCTGTCAGACTGGTGAAGGGCCAGGTCGTCATCGTGGACGACATCGTGGACCACGACGCTCCGGTAGGACGTGAGCCCCTGAGAACCACTGGACCTACTGCCACACCCACGGGAGGTTCGAGAGGGCCAAGCTCCGCACGGTCGTGATAGTGGACCTCAAGCAGGACGTTCATGGTTTCCCCTACGCCATGAGGAAGATGTTGGATTTGTGAGGGTCACTGAGTTCAAGACCGAGATCGACGTGGCCAGGGAGATGTTGGACGTGCTCAAGGAGCGCCTCCGGTAGCCAGGGTTGTCTTCGACTCCAGTACTGGTACGAGAAGCTCGTGACGGACAACGTGGTGTCTGAGCTCAGGTCCAACCGAGCTCAGGGTCGAGTCAGCCCAGGGGACCCTCGAGGAGGGTCACTTCCCAGTGGGATACCCCCCGGAGTCTACTACGCCGACCTGACCCTGGGAGGCCGACCCATTACGGTGAAGTTGCTAGTCCGGGAACATAAACGTGACTCTGGGACACACGCCAGGTACCTCTACACCACCGACCTCTAGCTCAGCGAGGAAGTCGAGGAGGCCTGGAGGATGAGGTGGGAGATCGAGGAGCTCCACAGGAACGTCAAGGCCCTGGGACCCCTCATTCTGGAGGAGGGAGAGGCTTCAGGGCTACCTCACGATCTTCACCGTCACAACGTCGTCAGGGAGTTGATAGGAGTTTAACCTGAGGAGCGTTGACGCGTTCCTCAGGTTCTTGAACGTCATTTAGGCGGACCGCCGGGGCTGATGAAAATCTTTAAGTTACGTTAAAGTCCCATAACTGCTGTTCTCCAGTTAAACCATAAATACTCATGAGCCCATATCCTCGTATGGTCTTCTCAAACCCTCCTCAAGAGAGGCCTAAAGTAATAGTCGAGAGTAATATAACAAACTCTACATCTCCGAGAGTTAATCAAGTCCTCGAGGAGCTGTACGGGATTGCGAGAGTAGTTAAACTCGATCACTCGTCTCCAAAGGAGGTATGGATAAGGGAAATTGATGATGTGGTCGCGGTGGTTAATAGAAAGGTTAAACTGGATAAGGAGATCATTGCTGCGGCAAAGAAACTTAGGCTCATAGCCAGGACTGGGTCAGGGGTGGACAAGACCAGGATAGACCTAGAGGAGGCCAAGAAGAAGGGAATTATCATAACCTATAATCCGGGTCTCAATTCACCTTCGGTCTCAGAACTGACTTTCCTTCTCATTCAGGCCATTTATAGAAAGCTTTTTAAAGTAACTCAATTGGTGAAGGAGGGCAGATGGAATGAAGGAGTTAACCTCCCAGGAATGGAATTGTCAGGAAAAACACTGGGAATAGTAGGCTTAGGAAACATAGGGAGGAGGGTGGCCAGGATCGGTACTGCCTACGAAATGAGGGTCTTAGGTTACGATCCCTACGTTAGAGATAAAATCCAAGGGATCGAAATCGTAGAGCTAGAGGATCTCCTGAGGGAGTCAGACATAATAACCTTACATGTACCACTCACTGAAGAGACCCGCGGTTTAATAGATAGGAAGAGGCTATCCTTAGTGAAGGATGGTGCAGTCCTGATAAATACAAGCAGAGGGGAGATAGTAGACGAAGGAGCCCTAGTAGATGCACTCAGGTCTGGAAAGTTGATGGGAGCTGGCCTAGACGTGCTTAACGTTGAACCTCCATCTCCAGACAATCCACTTCTTCAAATGGAGAATGTAATAATCACTCCTCACATAGGAGGAACCACGATAGAGGCATTCGAGAGGGGAGCCGAATCTGCTATAAGAGAGGTAATCAGACTTCTAAAAGGAGAACCGCTGAAGAACATTTTTAATTATTAGTAATCGTCTATATCAATTTCTTCCCACATAATGCTTTGTGGATTGTCCAATTTAAATTCAGAATCAAACGTTAAATTAAACGTGAGTTTAATGCGGCTTCGATAAAAATTGAAGCAATTCACAAAGCATCCACGTAATCATCTTGACGGCTGGGATAATATCAGACCTTAGACTCTTCATAAGAGACGTGGCGTGGCACCAGCTCTTGTTGGGAAAACGAAGTTATTCTGGGAACGTTAATTTATGTCCTTCCTAGAAATCTCATGTGAGTGCCGGAGGTATAGAAATAACGTCCCCAACGTAGGTCAGACTAATGGAAGACATCTGTACCATTAACGTTGATGCGGGATGTTGAGTGAAATGTACAAGACATCACTCATTCAAAACTCCACAATAGTTCTACCTGAGCGAGAAGGGAAGTATTGTAGCTACGTAAGTTTACCTTTAGGCCGTTAATTTTTTAAGTTGTGGTATGAAATAATATGTGAATTCTTATGTCTGGTTTTAACTCTATCGAGGACTTAATAAGATATGATAAGAGCAAGGGAACGTTCAGGGTTTCAACTAGAATCTATACGGATCCGAAGATATTTGAGTTGGAGATGGAGAAGATCTTCTATGGAGGGTGGGTCTTCTTAGGTCACGAGTCCCAGCTTAAGGAACCTAACGATTACGTCACGACCCACATCGGTTCCGTCCCAGTAATTCTAGTTCGCACTGAGGAGGGAGAAATAGTGGGATTGGTTAACAGGTGTAGGCATAGGGGTTCAGTGGTCTGCTTAACGAGGATGGGTAACTCGAAGTTCTTCCGTTGTCCATATCACGGCTGGACTTATTCCAACGACGGTAGACTGGTCGGTATACCGGACAGGGAGGGCTATCCTAAGACGTTCGATGTGGAAGACTTGAATCTGACCAGGATCAGGATAGCTAATAAGTATGGTTTTATATTTGGAAGTTTGGCGGAAGATCCCCCATCAATCGAAGAGCACTTGGGCTCTGCAGAGAGTTTCCTAAGGGTCTTGGGGAACAAATATCCGAAGGGGATCAGACTCTTAGAGGGATACATGAGCGCTAAAATAAGAGCCAACTGGAAGATATTATTAGAGGGGAGCGTGGATCACTATCACGTTCCGTTCGCTCACGAGAGTACCACCGAGGCCCTCAAGAACGTAGTTGGGAGAAGGATAGATTTAAGGGCCATGAATAGCGTGGCCCACATCGGTAACGGTCATCAAGTTCTAATAGTGCATAGGGAGACCGCCCAGTTCGGATGGGAGGACAGCTGGTACTTGAGGGAAAGTAAGTTGACCGATTTCGAAAAGCTTTGGGACTCTCAAAATAAGTTCAGGATAGCCATATTCCCTAATGTAATAATTTGGGGTCCTAACGCTCCAGATCGCTTCATTCAGATTATCAGGCCAATAAGTCCTGAGTATTCAGAACTCACCACCTACTTCTACCTCCCTGTGGACGGACCTAAGGAATACAGAGAGTATGGAATCGTGAAAAAGGATAGGTGGAAGATGATTAACCTCCTTCATAGTCCAGCAGGGTTAAATCAGCCTGATGATCAGGCAGTTTGGGAGTTTTCACAAATTGGAGCTGGGAACTCTTTGGGTTCAAATCAATATAATGACCTATCGAGAGGTCTACACAGGGAGAACGAGGAGTGGAGATTGAAGAGGTTAGAGAACTTCTCTAGGGTAGATAGGATAGGGGCAGGAACAGACGATACGGCCATAAGAGGATTCTATGAATGGTGGGCAAAACTCTTGTTTGGAAAGGAGATTTGAAAATGATTGCCTGAGCCCCTCATGATTTCTATAAGGACCTTAAATTTCTATCGTCTTAATTATGTTTTGGATGATATGTGTAATATCTGAGGAGTTTATTTTGTTTTACCTTCTACAAGTGTAGCAGTTATTTGACTTTACCTTAACTGACGTCCTGTTATCGAAGGGAAATCTAATAACTACTACAAGTGGTATGCATCATGTATTGTCAATGTAACCTTCCAGATGGGTGTGCAAATTGTAGATGAGATCAGTTCAGTTACATTATAGCGTTTTGGGGCCCCAGAGTCAATGAGATAAGCGGAGCAGATTACGAAATTGATGCTGTTTCATCAATTGGTAATCTCACACACAACGACAGTAACGTTACACCTTACCTTAGCTTTCGCTAGGTCCTCTCAACTTCTTTAAAAGTATAATTGACGAACAGCAGAGGAGCAGTAGTGTGCTCGCCTAATCTTCCGGTTAGAGAATGAGAGATTTAATGGCTTATTCTCATTTAATCGTTAGGAGCATTACTTATATTTTACTATTTAACTTTAAACTAACCTCAAATTACGGTAAATTCTTTCCTTATTCTGTCGTGAGGATATTAACAGTTCTTAACTATGTATGACTAGTCATAAATCTTATATGAACTTTTACATGTTCAATAATAACTCTTATCAGTTTTATAGTAACGGTATAGATACATAGGATGAGAATGGGAAAACCTAACATTTTCTTGCTCACGAAGACTGACCCAGATACGTAAATAAGACCCCATGATATCCTAAGAGTTTCTTCACACTATCGCCATTGTATTATAAATCTCCTTGAGCCACCTCCCGTTAAAAATTCACGAGAACTTAGCAACTCGTCCTCTAAATATAGGGAATACCTAAATAGGGTTATTTATATAACCTCGACACTGCCTTGTGGGCTACTTCAATTTTTATCAGAACTTACGCAAAGCCTTCTTTCAGATTTACGTATAATTTCGAATTTTAAGTTGCGCAGTCAGCTAGACATCTGAGAAAATTGAACAGAACCCCACAAAGCTCCTCGACACAGTGGTTTCTCCATCCAATGTTACTCGGTTCGAAAGTTAAATGATCTTCCTTCCGTGGAGCTATCATGCAAAATCATCCCTAAGTATCTGTTTCCAATAGAAATCTATTAGAGTAAACGCTCAAACAGCACAAAATGAACGCGCAACCACCGGTAAACCCATTAGGAACAAATTATTTGTTGGCCTAAAACTGAACTAGAACAGTGGTGCGCCATTCATATTTTTCTTATTATAGTTTGGATATATTCATAACCTCTCCTCACCTCTTGGTCTGCTTTATTTTTCTCCGTCTTGTCTATCTCCAGCATGAGGTAGCCGTCATACTTAACGTCTCTTAATGTAGAAATTATTTCAGTGAAGTCAATAACGCCCTCCCCGACGTTCACTAGGGCGATTCAGGGCTCCATTGCGATTTCTATTTGTTTCTATAGAATGAAAGTGACTTAATTGATCCTACATCAGTAACACTAAAAAGGGACGAGCGCTAGGTCATATCATGAGACACTCATTCAATCACGTGGTGACCTCGCTCGTCCCCGAGTTACTTGGGAAGGACGCGCCATTAAATGAAACGGTGGCTGAGATCGAGAGGAGGTACAGGTTCTTGAAGGGGTTCAAGGTCTCCCTCCGGAGGGTCGTGTACGGGCTGGAGTGGGTCACGGTGAGCTTACCCGTGCTGTACAGGGGAGGAGTCGCTCAGGGAGGAGAGGCTGGTGCTCAGGGCCCTCCTCTACTCCGTGTTGGGAACGCCAAGCTCTAAACCCAGGAGCTGGAGGTGGGGGGACTTCAAGTACGTGATCGTGGACGGGAAGTACGTGAAGTTGAGGGGAGGAAGGAGGGGGGTGCTCCTGATCGCGTTGGGACTCACTGACCACGGTGTGAGGGCCGTGCTGGACGTGGTCCTGACCGGGGAAGAGGACGTCGTGAGCTACTGGGACCTCCCGGTGAGGCTATGGAGGTACAACCTCACCCTCGTTGTAGCTGACGGGTTAAGGCCGTGGAGGAAGCCATCTCCCGCTCCTGGATCCAGGTCGCGAGGCAGACCTGCCTGGTCCACCTCAAACGAAGCAGGAGGGTGAGGGACGCACTTGACTCCTCTCCCTGCCCCACCCGGGGCTCTCCTACCTCTTTGCCCCCAGGGAGGCTCCTCCTCGAACAACCCGACCGGCCCTTCAACTCCCTCCCGGAGAGTTCTGCAAGTGCCACTCCCCCTGGAGGACCGCCCGGGCCATGGCCCTCAACTACAACCTCTCCACCTGTTATCTCATCCTGATAATATTACAGGAACCCTTATTTCTTCATGAAATGATCAAATATATTCAGTAATTCCTCCATTGAATAAGTCCAAATCAACAGAGATATTACAATTCGCAAAGGAGCCCTGAATCGCCCTAATAGACCAGTACCATGGGTTTTTCCTCGGCAGTGTATATAAGAATGGAATTGAGGAGTGGAATTTTGTAATACCAGCTAGAGAGGTAAAGGTAGTACTCTCTAACATGAACCTCATCATGAGCAGGATGGAAATAAAGGCAGACGATTATGATCCTGTTAGTGTTGCAGCCCTTAATTCTCAGGAGTT
>Ga0208662_100288_pt1 | contig 21149 bp, 17 predicted proteins | sample OSPB_host_MetaG_FD_187136 | JGI IMG/M metagenome (GOLD analysis project Ga0208662, IMG submission 187136) | Hot spring microbial mat communities from Yellowstone National Park, Wyoming, USA - OSPB_host_MetaG (SPAdes) (version 2) | ecosystem: Environmental > Aquatic > Thermal springs > Hot... | reverse complement strand
GAATTTTGTGCTTTCTTCAGCTATAGTGGGCTTGGTGCTCAGCGTGCTTATTGTTGCCGCAACCTACACGTTGTTCAGTTACAGGTTTCAAATAAACATCCCGCCTGCAAAACCCCTTTTGGTGATACTACCTTTCAAATATAGTTTCCGTGCCATTGCGTTCTTGAATTACGCAAAACAAAAATAAAAACCCGATTCACAAATTCGTGATCTTCCTCAAAGTTTCAGAAAGATGAGACACAGCGTACGAAGCATGCGAACCCCAAATCGCCGAAACACTTGAAATAGTTCCATGCATCACACCCCCACCTATACTACCCAATACGCCCGAAGCAAGTTTACTCCCAAGAGGATTAGCCACAGCACCCTGAACACCGCCCGTGAAAGCGCCTAACCACACTGCCGAAGCAACGCCCCCAGCAACCATTCCCGTTTCAGAAACGATCTGATAAGTAGCGCTCGTGTAAGGTGCAAGTATTGTTACCGCAACGAGCGACGTGAGAACCGCGGTAATTGCGACCCACTGATGCTGAATACCCGCGAGACGAAACATGTTCGCGCTTGAATTCCAATTATTCAAAAGATAAGTCGCGACCGAGAGCATTACAGAAGACAAGATCGAAGCGAGCATTAAGCCGAATAACGTGTCTTCAATGATCCTTCCAAGCTTTTGAGCGTAGTAAAAGTCCCTAAGAGCAATCGAAAGCGGGAACATCGCAATCATACCCGCGAGAAGCAGAATCCTCACAGTCCCGAGCATGTAAGACATGATCCACACAATTACCGTAACGACAAAGTATCCAACAGCAAGAAGACCCGTTTCAAGAAGCGTGATTGCGTTTATTGTACTCGGCAAAATCATGTAAAGTTCGAGTTGATAAAGATTGTATTGCGCAATCGTCCAAGACGCTTGCTGACTTGCGACGCTCGGATAAGCAAGAATTTCAGTGTTCAAGGTATTCATCAAGTACGCTATCTTGTCGTAAACGAACGGGAAGATCAGCATTATGAGAATACCTCCCGCTATTTTTTCAAAAACACCTAACAGTGATGTAGTTTTGCGCCTGTCAGGAGTGAGAAGGTCTAGAAAAGCAATTGGAATTAATACAATTATAGCAACGATCATGAGAATGTTGTAGTAAGGTGCTAAAGGCAAAGCGGGGTATTCCTGAGAAGGTGAAGTCGTATAAGCTTCAAGCATCGTATCATTAAACTGAGGTAAAGCAATAATTGTATTATACAAGTCAATAGGCGCCCATTCATTTCCTCCAACACCCGTAAGTTCAGGTACAATAGGCGTTCCGTTCAAACTTTCGGGTGTCACATCGTAAACGTAATACGTGAAGCCATCCTTCACGCTCGGAGTCGTGAAGTTCGCAAGCTGTCCGACGTAATAATATTGCTTAGAAAATTCCATCGGAACCGTTTCGTTCGACCCACCTGGATAATAGAAAATCACGGAGCCGACAAGTTTCAAAGGCGCGGGAATTTCAGAAGACGTCGAAGCTGTGATTGTCGTGTTTGAAATTGCAGAGGCAGAAGCTGAAGCCGAAGCAGAAGCGCTCACGTTCGTTGCCCTAACCCCTCCTCCAGTTGAAGAAGTTCTAGAAGTAGTTGTCTTTGAAACCACCGCGGAATTATTCACGTAATACCACGAGCCTCCTATAAAAACAGACCCGTAAGCATAAGAAAGCGGGCCTCTCGGATTCACAACCTGCGTGTTTATCTTATACATCGAAAGCTGAACCTCTCCAAAAGGACCCGAAAGAGAAGCGTGAGAAGGCAAAGGCACGATAAGACCGAAGAGCAAAAGAGATAAGACTGCTAAGTAAGAAAACTTCAAGAACCCGCCTTTGAATGAGTTTGTTCTGTTCATCAACAAATAATTTAAACCACCCTTTTAAACCTTAAACCAGTTGTCAAACGCAAGCTTTGTGTTTCCGAGAAGAGCACCGTTCTGCCTGAAATACTTCGTCGCGTCCCCACTCGCGAAAACACGTATTTTTGTACCGTCGAATATCACATCCACAGCGCCCTGTTTCGGGAACGCCAGTAGTTTCTGTTCTCTCTGCTCTTTCGGGAAAAACGTTACTTCAAGAACTTCCGTCGGCGCTTCTTCTTCAACACTCCACGGCTTTATTTCTTCAACGTTCTCGCCTAAAAAGTTCAAAGTGCGACCCGTAGAAGGAAGAGACAAGAAAGACGGAAGTGTTCGCGGAGTTGCAAAAAAGAACGGAGGTTCAACGCGCGTCCCGAAGTAATTCGGATAAGCGAATGTTGGTCTTTCATGCTTCACGATCAAATAGAAAAGCGCGGGATTTTGAGTTTCAAAAGCTACTAAGTGGTCTAACTCATCAGAAGCCGCCGTGTGAATTTCGTAAGGATCTCCCTCTACGATCCCGAATATAGAAATCGCAAACACGTTCGAAGACAAAAGCTCGTTCACTTTCTTTATGCGCTCGTCTAACGTCGAAACCCACACGAGCGGTAAAGGCTTATACTGAAGCATACCCTTTTCATTCAAAAGCCTCCACTTCAAAAGCTCAAGATACTGCTGAGGATGAACCTCTTGAAAGAACATTTGAACAAAAATACGCTTTTGTGAAGATTCGGCGAAAGAAATAATCTGATCTATGAAAGGCGTTTTTGTCTCAGGCAAGGACATTATGTGAACGTCTTTCAAGCCGAAATAGAACATCCTAAAAGCAGGCTCCACAGGAGTTGGAGTCGCGCGTTCTTGTTCTGAAGAAGTTTGCGGAACAGACGCTTCGGGAACGCTAGAAGGAGGAGGAATACACGCATGTCCCACGCGAAGATAAGGCAGAACGTAAAGACGCGAAGACGAAGCGGGCATTCCTAAAAACACAGGAAACGTAAGAATCACAGCAAAAGCCCCAACAAACTGCAAAACAAGACCTTCATAAAGCCCATAAAACAATCCCGCGATACTAACCGCAAGACCTCCTATAAAAATAAACACCCAACCTATGCTTTTCGGCTCATTCTTCACGAGAACAAAATTCAACCCTAACGTGCGAAAACCTCGTTCCAAGACGCCGTTTTGCAAAGGTGAAAAGGGTGTGAAAGATCGAAACGGTAGAGTAAAAAATAGCCTCCAGCAATAATTAGAACAAATATAGAGAATTGCATGAAAAGAAGCACGATTAAAACTTAAAAACCAAAAAAGCAAAAATGTCATAAAACAAAAATATGAAATGTAATAAGAGTAAAATTTTATACTTGCAGGAGTACTGTATTGCCCGTATATTTAAATATTGGAAACATATAAGATTTAAATATGAGAAAAGAATTGATTAAGCAGATTCAAGACAAGAGAAATTCAAAAGTGATAGTTTATGTAACAGGGGATAGACAACCAATAGTGGCAATGATAGCCGAAGATGCAGTAAGGCCTCTATATGACCATTTACTTTCTATCGGGAAGGCTGAAAAGATAGATTTATTTCTTTACAGTAGAGGTGGAGATGTAAGTGTTCCCTGGCGAATAGTATCCATGTTCAGGGAATTTTGTGATGAGTTATCAATTATTGTACCTTACAAAGCATATAGCGCTGCAACCTTAATATCTTTGGGCGCTGATAAAATAATCATGGGGAAGAAAGCAGAATTGGGGCCTATAGATCCTACATTGAGAAAAATGGCAATAGGCGAGATATCAGGTCCTCCTCAAGAAATCAGTGTTGAAGATGTTAATTCATATATTTCTTTTATAAGAGAAAGAGCAAACATTAATGATCAATCAGCATTAGCACAAATGGTTTCTATTTTAGCAAACTATATTACTCCACTTACTCTGGGCAGTGTAAATCGTCAGGATTCACATATCAAGCTAGTGGCTAGAAAATTACTAACCTCGCGAAACGAAAAACTTGATGAATCAAAAATAAACTCAATTGTAGAAATGCTGACAGAAAAAATTTACTCTCATGGACATGCAATAAGTAGAAAAGAAGCTCAGGAACTTGGACTTCCAGTAGAGATACCTGAAGAACCATTGGAAGACGCTATATGGAGCCTTTATCTAGAATATGAGAGATTTCTAAAGCTTACAGATCCATTAGACCCGTTGGTTATATTAACTGGAAAAGAAGAAGAACATTTAGAGCAAACTCCCATAGCCATTATAGAAAGCGAAAATAAGACTCATGTGTTTACCACAAAAATTGATTTTAAAAGAAAAAGACAAGTACCATCTAATCTGCAAATTAACCTTAATTTGGGAATAAATTTGCCACCCAACATTAGACCTGAAGAAATTCCTCGGCAAGCCCAACAAATTCTACAACAAATGATCAATCAGATTGCACAGAATGTTCAACAACTTGTTCAGCAAGAAATTATAAGACAGTCCCCAGAGGTTGGTATAGATATAAAGATATATGGAGGTAAATGGGAAGAACATATAGAGGAGGTTAAGTCATGAAGATGCCGCAAATAAAAATTAATGTTAATTTTAAAATCATACCGTTTGGGTATGTTTCTATCGAAATAAAAGGTCATGAAGCGGAAAAAGAGGCGGAAGAAAAAGAATCTCCCGTATATCTTGAGCCAAAGACAACTAACCCACAATTGATTGAAATTACTTTCGGCGGAGAAAATTATAAAGTACCTAGAACTACAGGGGGGCTTTTATAAATAGTTTCTGTATGAAACTTTGGTGCTCTCTTATCAAACAATTATTTCACCCCCATAAGCTAGCAGTACGTTTGAGCAAATTTTGGATAAATATGTTAAAGAAGTATAAGCATAGCGTGCTTACAGATGACCAAATAAAGTGGATAGTTAAGCAATAGATTGAAGGCAAGTTAAAGAATGAAGAAATAGCGGCTGTTCATGGAATTTCTGTAAGGAGAGTACAGCAGATATATTCTTTATACAAGAAGAATGTAGGTTTGTCGGTCTTAATAAAACAAAAGTATGTATTGAGGATAAACAATATGAAAATAAATTCTGTGTTGAAGCAAGAGGGACTTGCCTTGAGTAAGACTAAAAAGTGGCACAGGAAAAAGTGGATAAGGTATGAGAGAGAACATTCTAATTCATTGTGGCACGTTGATCGGCACAAAATAAAGGATCCAAGGAAGGGTTTATGGTTAATAGTGTATGAAGATTATTCTTCTAAGTACTCAGTTGATGTATTGAAGAAGGCAATTAGCATGTACGGCAAGCCTGAGGAGATTTTATCAGATCACGGAACAACTTTCTATGCGCTTGAGTCCGATAAAAGGGAGAAGAGACTAACTGATTTTGAAAAGTTATTGATAAAGGGGGACGAAGACTATGCCGCTGGCCAAGATAGCTGACATGATCCTGTATACTGCAGCTGATTGAGGATCATGAAGAGATTGCGTGCGCCGTCTAAGGTGATCGTGAGCCCGGTGATCCATACCTTATTAGCTTAACATGGTAATTTGTACCATAATATTTATAAGGGTATGTTTGCATAAATTACTCAATGAGTGTGATAAATATCGACTGGGCGGCCGTCGGAAAGCTGGATGATTGGGCACGCAACAGGTATCTTAAACTTATAAACGAAATAGGAGAAAGAGAGTTTACAAGAGAGGAAGCTGAAGAAATACTAAGTAAACACGGATTAGGGCTGGAAAACATAGGAAAGCTCTTTTCTGTTTTAAGAGATGCCGGTTTGATCAACGTCAGAGAGGATAAATACGATAGCAGACGCAACGTATATAATTTTATTTTCCTAGGGACGACCGAAAAAGCCAAGGCGAAGGTAAACAGAAACGAGCTAATCGGCATATTAAAAAAGGCTGCTGACCTGATAAGGACCTCAGTGGATTATAAGGTGATGCTTCTCTTCCTCTTTTACAAATCTGTGAGCGATATCTATCATTTCAAGGTCAATCAGTACAGGGCAGAGGGCTACGATGAGGAACAATCCTATATGATCGTCAACAGCGGATACCTAAAGCTCTACGACGAAAAGGAGAAGAAGCTCTACACCTGGCACGAAGTTACCAAAAGCAGTGACACAATAAAGGAGCTAGCAAACGCCATAACAGAGATTTCAAGTATGAACGAGGAACTAAGTGACCTAAGACAGATAGCTCAAGTAACAGGACTTTACGGTTTGATGTCCGATGAAAACAGGCACATTTTAACAGGGTTGGTTCAGATCTTTGATCAGTATGACTTTTCAGGAGCTGACTACGACACCTTAGGAGACGGTTACCAGTGGATACTTTCTTATTTTGCACCTACAAGGGCAAAAGAAGGTGAAGTCTACACTCCAAGAGAGGTCATCAAGCTTGTTGTAAGGCTATTGGACATCTCTGACGGCAGCACGGTCCTAGACCCTGCCTGCGGTTCTGGGGGTATGCTTATAGAATCCTATGAGTATGTTAAGAATAAAGGCGTTGAACCAAACCTCGAACTCTTTGGCCAAGAAAGAAACGAGATAATGGCTGCTATAGCCAAGATGAACATGAGATTGAGGGGAATAATGTCCTATAATATATTTAACGGTGACAGCCTTCTTAACCCTAAGTTTGACCGTGCTGATTACGTGATAGCAAATCCGCCATGGAACCAGGACGGATATGATGAAGGCAACTTGAGCAAAGATAATATAAAACAAATATACAACAGCATAGTTGATGCTGGTTACACACCAAAAACTACTGCTGATTGGGCATGGGTCCAGCTGATGCTTTACTATGCAAAAAGAAAGGTTGGCGTAATCCTTGACCAAGGAGCTCTGTTCAGGGGAGGAAAAGAAGAGAACATAAGAAGGGGTATAGTTAAGTCTGACCTGCTTGAAGCTGTTATCCTGCTTCCTGAGAAACTGTTCTACAACACTCAGGCAGCAGGCATAATCCTAGTATTCAACAAAGAAAAGCCAGCAGAAAGGAAAGGGAAGGTGATATTCATAAACGCAAGCGAACTTTACATAAAGCACCCTGAAATAAGGAAGCTCAACCAGCTTTCAGAAGAGAACATAGCAAAGATAGTTGAGATGTATAAAGATTTTAAAGATTTCAAGAATTATGCTAGGGTTGTAAGCCTTGATGAAATAGAAAAAAACAGTTATAATCTGAACGTTAGCCTTTACGTCCATAAAGACAATGAAAGCGAAAAAATTGACATCTTTAAAGAATTTGAGGAACTGAAATCTTTAGAAGAAGAGAGGCAGAGCATTATGGAGAAGCTTGAGAACTATTTAGAAGAGGTGAAACGGCTCAATGGCTGAAAAAGTTGAATTTTATAGAGAAACAGAATTCAAGGATACAGAAATTGGGAGGATTCCAAAGGAGTGGGAAGTTGTTAAACTTGGCGAGGTATGTACGAAAATTAAAGCGGGGGGAACTCCTTTAACTTCAAAAAAAGAATACTATAATGGAAATATCCCGTTCGTTAAAATCGAAGACATGACGAGCTCTTATAAATATATTAAATCTACTTTAACATCAATAACAGAAGCTGGACTTAAAAATTCCAGTGCATGGTTAGTTCCTGTAAAATCGCTTCTCGTTGCGATGTATGGCAGTATAGGAGCAATTGCTATTAATGAAATTGAAGTAGCTACAAACCAAGCGATATTAGCCATTCTCCCTAATAACGAGAAAACAAACGTTGAATTTCTTTTTTATCTTCTAACTCATTTGAAACCCCTCCTTAAAAAGCACGCGAAACAAACTACGCAAGCTAACCTCACAGCAGAAATTATAAAAAATTTCAAAATAGCGTTACCTAATTATTTTGAACAGCAAAGGATCGCCGAAATTCTTTCAACCGTTGATAAAGCTATCCAGAAAACTGATGATATCATAGCTAAGACTGAACGCTTGAAAAAAGGCTTAATGCAGGATCTTTTGACGAAGGGAATAGGACATAAGGAGTTTAAGGATACAGAAATTGGAGAAATACCAAAGGAGTGGGAAGTTAAAAAGATAAGGGAAATAGGTGAGCTCAGTAGGGGCTTGAGCTACCGCGGGCATGAAAAGTTCGCTGAAGAGGTATCAGGTGGCTACTTGTTCCTCACACTCAACAGTATAAAGGAGGGGGGAGGACTGAAGGAGGATGGCTGGTCGTGGATCAGGACCGATAGATTGAGGGAGAGGCACTTCGTAAGGGAAGGCGACATAGTAATAGCAAATACCGAGCAGTCTAAGGATGGATCCTTATTAGGTTCTCCAGCATTAGTCCATTTCCCTTCATGGTACAAGAAAGACGTGGCAGTATATTCTCATCATATATCCAAACTGCAGTTAAATATTAATTTGTATAATCAATTTCTCTTCTACTATTTATCTCATGTTCAACCTTTGGCTCGTAAATATTACACTGGAACTGGCGTATGGGGATTAAATTTAGACGCCTGGAGTAATGAACTACTAATCCCTCTTCCTCCTTTTGAAGAACAGCAGAAAATCGCCGAAATCCTTTCGACCGTTGATAAAAAGCTCGAGATTTTAAAACAGGAAAAACTCAAGCTTGAAAGGATAAAGCAATGGTTCATGGAGGAGCTGCTTACTGGTAGGATAAGGGTGAGGGTTGCATGAGCTTTGACGAAAAGGTTCCAAAATTATCAACCCCGGAGAATATTGATTATGAAGAAATAGAAAATGAATTGACAAAAAGGGGCTGGCGGCTCCCAAGGGAGAACGAGATACCAAAGCCCGTCGATGGGTTCATCCTGAAAGACATATTCGCGAGGCAGTTCGAAAAGCTGAACCCTGAACTCAATGGTTTGGAGATGAGGGAAAGGGAGGAAACACTAGAAGAAGTCAATGAGAGGCTCAAAAACGAAGATGAAAGGCAGATACTCCGTTACTTGAAGGACGGGATAAAGCGCACTCTGATAAGAAAGGCCAAAACGCTCACCTTTAAATTCATAGATTACAATAACCCCGAAAACAACGATTATCTGCTAGCTCCTCAGGCAAAGTTCGAGGGGACGCCGGAGAACATAAAGCCGGATTACACCCTCTTCATAAACGGGTTACCGGTCGCGATAATAGAAGTGAAGTCCTCTACCAGGATAGACTCTTATGAGGAAGCCCTGGAACAAATACACAGGTACGAAGAAGAAAGCCCCGAACTGTTCAAGTTCGTACAGCTCGGCATCGCTTACGGGGACAAAAAGGTATACATACCTACATGGCCCAACAGAAACCATGAAAAAAGGCACACTAGACATTTTGTATGGAAGTCTCAGGAAAATGGTGAGCTGAAGGAAAACATATTTGAGATTTTAAAGCCTGAAACTTTGCTTCAGATAATTAAATTCTACACGTTCTTCACCAAGGACAAAAGCTCAAAAATCATCGCAAGGTACAACCAGTTTTATGCTTCAGAAAAGGCTTTGGAAAGGATTTCAGAGCATCTTGAAGGAAAGGGAAAGAACAGGGGGCTGATCTGGCACTGGCAGGGCAGCGGCAAGACTTATACTATGCTTTTCATTGCGAACAAGTTTTTCGAGACCTACTTCGACAGAAACCCAGTGGTGTTTTTCCTCCTGGACAGGGAAGACCTTCAAAAACAGCTCCTGGAGGACTTCGTCAGCAAGCTCGACGTTGACTATTTCAGCGAATATTTGAAGAAGATAGATAGCATAAGCGAGCTGAAGGATGAGCTGGAAAACATCAAAAAGAGCACCGAAAATCAAAATATAAAAGTCAGAAAGATGTATGTAGTTTTAATTCAAAAGTTCAGGAAGGAGGATCTCGAGGACCTTATCGGCCGTGGAATACCAAAGAGGGAGGTAGTTTTCCTCATAGATGAAGCTCACAGGAGCCAGTACGGGACTTTAGCCTCGGTCACGAAGAACCTGTTCCCGGACGCCGTAAGGTTTGCCTTTACAGGCACCCCCGTGTTCAAATATGAAGAGAAGAACACGTTCAGGGAATTCGGGTACGAAGATGAACCTTACATGGACGTGTACTTCATTCAGCAATCAATAGATGATGGGTTCACCCTGCCGATAGTTTATGACGTGATAAACGAGGGGAAGAAGGAGGCCGAGGGCATAAAGATCCTCCTGAGTGATAAAGATATAGAAAACTTCATTCAAAACTGGAAAGAACTTTCGGACGAGGAGTACGATGAATTCATGGAGGGAGTGGAGCCCGCCATAACGAGAAGGGATATAGCGACGCACCTTAATCCGATCAAGGTCATTCTGACTAACGAAAGGAGGATTGAAAAGCTAGCAGGCTTTATAGCGGACAGGATATCTCAGGACACCGAGGGATTCAGGTACAAGGCGATGGTGGTGATGGCCAACAGGGAATCATGCGTGATGATGAAGAAATACCTTGACACCGAGCTTTCCAAAAGATTTGGCGCCAATGCTAGCGAGTGGAGCGAAATAGTCATGACGTACATGCAGAACGACACGGGGAAAATACTAGAATACAAGGGAAAACTGAGGGAGAAATGGAACAGGGATTATGACGAGATAAACAGGGCCATCCAAGACGCATTCAAGAAAAAGGACGACCCGAGGATATTAATAGTTACGGACATGCTGATAACAGGCTTTGATGCCCCGAAACTGAGGGTCATGTACCTCGACAAGCCGCTCTACGACCACAGGCTTTTGCAGGCAATAGCTAGGGTTAACAGGCCGTATAGAGACGAGCTTGGGGAGAAGAAGAACGGGCTTATAGTCGACTCCGTGGGGCTGCTCGCCCATCTAAAGAAGAGCATAGAAAATTATGAGCTTCTCAGCGACGAAAGGACTAGCAAGGATCTGCTCAAGAACGTATTTTACGATCTGGACTCGATGGCTAAGGACTTCGCCGAAAACCTTGATAAGCTAAAGAAGGAGCTGAAGGAGCTTAAGATAGATGGACAAGACCTCTCACTAGATATCGATCGCTTTAAATCGATCTACAAAACGAGGAAGGATATATTCGAAACATTAGCTAAAAACGAGATAATCAGCAAGGTAAAGAAAATGGTGCTTTACTGGGATCAGATAGACATAATGAGGAAAATGCACGAAGTCATTGAAGAATTTAAGGCCCTTGGGCCCCATAAAGACAGGATAAAATATGAAGACGACGTGGTTTTAATACAGTACATCTACGATGCAATGCTTAAGATAATAAAGAAAGGGAGCCCGCCAAAGGAGTTCTGGGATGAGCTTATTGAGCTTGTACATGACAAGACGGAGGTTAAAGATTTCCGCACCATTTCTGATTACATAATTGGTAAACAAACCTTAGAGCAGGTGTATGAAAAAATTAAATCAAAATCATTGGATTCGGAGGAGATCGCGGACGCCTTTGGGGTTCTAAGATCGTTCCTTTTAGATGAGCTTGCAAACCCTGTATACAGGGTCATTTATGAAAGGCTTGAGGAAGTAAGAAAGGAGTGGGTCAGCAGGCACAACGATAAGGAGCTGGAGGAAGAGCTGAAGGACCTTTTCGGAAAGGCAGTTGAGTACAAAAAGGAAACCGAAGGGCTCGCGCTCCAGGAGTACATAGCGAAGACGGTCGCGAAGACCGTTACAGCTAGCCTAAAGCTGGAAGGCCAAAACTTGGAGCTCAAGAATTTTAAAGCGGTGCTCCAGGCGATCGCTGGAAAAAGGATAATTGGGGAGGGCGAAAGGAAAAGGATCAGAACTGAGCTGCTGAAGGACCTGTTTAAGGAGATAAAAAACGCCGATAGAACGAAATTAAATGAGTTGGCCGAAGAAATGACCGAATTTGCCATAAATAAAATAAGGGCTGAAAAGCATTGAACAAGTATAAAGCGATTCTGGAAGAGGCCAGAAAAGATTTCGGGATAAACGACGATTTCAAAATAATAATGAAAAAGATGAAGGTGAAGGCGGCCTCTATTTCATTTAAAACGAGAGTTATAAGAATAAACAAGGAACTTGACTGCGACCCGGAATTCATCAATTATTTGATATACCACGAATTAGCTCACTACAAGCTTGGCACGAAACTTCATAACAAAGAATTTTACAAGCTGTTGAATTCAAAGTTTGGAGAAGAAAAAGTCAAGATCCTTGAAAAAAAGATACTCAGAAAGATGTTAGAGATAAATCACATAAGCAGATATTTTGATTAATAGAAATTGAGCATGTTTTCAAGCTCAAATACAGCCAACTCGAAAATGCCCCATCGAAGCCTCAAAACTATGGAATCCAGAATGGTCGTCACAGGTTATCGAGGGTTTTTGCGTGAAGAACCTCACGAAAGACGACGCGAATTACAAGACATTCCTAGAACTTTTGAAAAAGCACAGTTTTGAAACGCAATGGGAGAAAGATCAGCTCCATCACTATCGCAAGAAGATCGTGACCCTTCGGTCAAGCCCGTGAAAACGCTTGCATATTTTTCACAAGCGTGAACATGAAAGAACCGAAAGCAGTGTGATTCTTCTCCTAGCTAACACTTTCACGCTTTGCCTTTCACGTTCGCAATGCTTGAATCAATGACCCGCGCTAATTTGTTCAAATCCGTGAAAATGCCCTGCTCAGAAGCGTAATCCTGTGCCGTATGCCAGAGATACAAAGCGTGAATGTTTACCCTCCATTGCTTCGTTTCACGTTTGTAATAGACAAACCTTGCGTTTTTCATTGCTTTCAAAATATATTTGACGTGCGGTTTTGAAAGGTTTGTTATTTTCGCAATTTTCTCGACTCTATCGAAACCTTCGAGGAGCGCAAGTAAGATCTTTAAGGCGTCTGTTGTCTCGCTTGAAAGTTTTTTGATTCTTAAGCCGAGCCACCTCCGTATTTAATCCTTGCTTTCACGCCGTTTATTTCCAATTCCTGCCCGTCTTCAATGTAAATCACGTACATCCCGCTCTGTTTTTTGATGAACATAACCCGATGCCCGTTTATGTTTTCGTATTGAACGTCGAGATACATGGTTACGATTATTTCATTTTCGCTTGCTTCACGCATGCCTTCGGTTTCACGCTTGCTTTCGCTTTCTTCGGGTTGTTCTTTCACAAGGCTTTCGGGCAAAAGCTTTTCTTCAAACTCTTCTTTAATTATTTCGGCTTGATAAGGAGGGGCTTGATACATTGCAATAATTTTTTCCACGTCCCCCTTGCTGAGCCCTGCGATTTCTAATTCTTCAGGCTTAAGTTTAGGCGCGTTTAAAATTGCATACTGTTTAAAGTTTCCGGTTTCAAAAAGCGACACATGAACATTTTGAACAAGGAAAAAGGTTGCAAAAAGCTTCCTTTCTTCTAAAGAATGCAGTTCTCTGAAAAGGAACAAAATTTCTGGGAGCGAAAGGTGGTTATCGTGTCCTTTCGCTTTTGCCCTTTGTTCTACAAGTGCTAGCTCGTAAACTTCTTGAATCGGAACATCGCGCATGCGCTCTTTGAATAAAGGAATGAGGCGCGCGTCACGAGAAGATAAGAGCTTGTTTGCGAATGCGTATTTCATGATTATGTGTAATTTGTCAAGCCCTTTTAAGTCTGAGCGTTTAATATTTTCCTCCCGAATTAAGTCGTAGTAATTGTTCGGCTTCTTTTCAAACACTTTGAACACAGCAGGTTCCCCCTCTTGTTCGTATAACTTTTTCACGGCAAGCAGTCTACGAATCTCCACGAAGACCTTGTATTTATCCCCGTCCTTATACGCATACCCAGGCGCTAACTGTCTTACTTCACGAATGCTTTCAACAAGGTCTGAAACGTCGTAGTATGCTCTAACTTTTGCTTCCTCGTCCACTTCTACGAGTTCGAGTGGAAGCTCTTTATACGTATACGCTTGCTTTTTATTCTCGATTAACGACAACTTAATCACCTCTGAAAGAGTTTCGACGGCGTTTTGTATTTAAGACATATGAACGCTTCGTTTTTGACAAAAAGTCAAAACACGTAGACAAAAGTTTAAATATGAGCGATGCATCTTCAATAATGCAAAACGAAACATTGACGGACTTTCTCAAACCTTCAAAACTCGCGTCTGTTCCCTTTCACATCACGCCCCCGCGTCGGCTATAAAGTCGGTTTTCGTGTTTGTACATGTCACGCCTTTAAATACTTGCATGTGCGGTCCCTAACATGGGTTTCAAAGGCTAAGCGTATTCAAAAGGCTACGAAACGAGAAAGAGAAACTACGCAAAGAGCGTTTCGACGTTTGGCGAGAAGAGAACACACGAAGTTTGGATTTTCTCGTCTCTATGGGGGATGAAATAGGGAGTTGTGGGGACGGATAAAGCATGCGTGATTTTTAAAAATTCCAAAAACACGTTCACGCGCTCTCGAGGTGGGTTCGCCTTTACGCCTTCGAAACGCTCGAAGAGCGAAGAGAGAGAAATCAAACGCACATGTTTTTTGCAAGTTTTGACGAACACGCCTCGACCCTATACCTTCCCTGTACTCCCTGTACCTCCCTGTCCCTTACCTGTCCCCACACTTCATGTCAAAAAAGGGACAAGGGGACAGGGTCGATCGCAAAACTTTTTTCTCCTAATTATCACGACTCTTATACGACTTTTTTACAACTCTCAAATTTTTTGCGCACTCCAGTTTTGGAAAGTACCCTGTACCACCTGTACCTTGATATATCTAAATTTTTACTTCATGTTTGATAAAAGTTAGGGACAGGGAGGTACAGGGAGGGACAGGGTACCCTGTCCCTTTTGAGGGTATTTTGAGGGGTGCTTAAAGGATAGAGTCATTTAAGAGTCGTGTATGACTCTGTTTTTTGAAAGGGGTTCAAACTGCCTCCTCAACACGGATAGAGTTTGCAAGAGAGTCATTAACGACTCACACGCGCGAAGGGTTTATAAGGCGGTTTTTATTATAGGGTATGAAACGAATTCAAATATATGTTGATTCCCAGGCGTTTGAGGAATTGAAGAAGTTGGCTGAGAGTTGGAAGCAAAGTCTTTCTCAACTCGCTCGTGACATGCTTTTAGAAAGTTTACGGAACGGGGATTTGAAGGACAGACTCAAAAAACTGAAATGAAAGAAGACGGCGACTTTGCTGAAATTGATTACGAATTGAAAATGCTTTGGGACACTATCGGGAAATTCAACAAGGCTTTGAAAAAGTTGAATAACGGGGAGATTCTTGAAGAAAGTGATTTTCCATACTGAGCGAACGCGCGGGACTGTGAATACGGTAAGCTAGGAAAGGCTCGAGGGTTCAAGCGTGTGATTGCACTTCATAGTTCACAGTAAGGCACGGCTTCGAAAAGTGCTTGTTTTTATTGTGCGTCGAGCGTTTCGTTTTCTTCTTTCTCGCGTTCGTTTTTCAACCGAATTCCCACAAAGACCCAGATTCTTTGTCCTTTCACGTTCTTATGTTCGGTTGTTACTTTTACGTATTTTGGTAATGATTTGAAGAACGTATTTTGAGTGACGGGGCTTTGTAATTTGTGCGCATTCACGTATTCTACGTATGCCCGATAAAGTTCATGTTTCGGGATCCAGGCATTTGGATCTTCTACAATTTCTTCTTCGAGGAACGCTTTGATGGGGTCGGATGCTTTTGTGTAGAGTTCTTTGAGTTCGTCTACGGATTTATGGTATGAGAATTTGAAGTTGTTGGCTATGAGGCGTTTGAGACCCTCTAATGCCCAGTTAAAGATTCCTGATAGCGATTCGGGAGTAGTTAATTTGTCAAAGAGTTGCGGGGCGGCTTGTGATTCATCAAAAGTTTTGGGGAACGAAATAATTACGAGTCTCCTGTAAAATGCTATTGTGTCATCATTTACTTTCGGAAGGGTAATTGCGCTGAAAAATAGCTTTGCTCTATTCACAAGTTGAAATGGTTTCTTATACTTTTCATCTACAGTCAAACTGTCTCCTGATATGAGTGCTTTTAGCTTGCCCGTGCTCAGTAATGCTGTGCTTGGAAGGTCTGCGTAAATGTTTACGAGTTTGTCACGCAGTTCGGATAGTGCGAACTCGTTTGATACGATAGCTTGAGGCGAAATGTTTGCGACATTGTCCTTTCCGATCATTGCTTCAAGGACGTGAAGTATTAATGATTTTCCATTTCCACCAGACCCCAGGAAGACAAACATCTTTTCTGCACGGTTATCAGGAAATAATGCGTAGCCAAAAGATTCCTGTAACGTTGCAATGTCTTCTTTATACAAGTCTTCATTCACGACTTTTTCCCAGAGGTCGCTTTTTGCTTCGGGATTATATGTGACGGGGATTTGTATTGTCGACAGGAATGCAGGCGTGTGAGGTTTGAACTCGAAGGTGCGAATGTCGAGGATTCCGTTTTTCAAGTTTAACATGAAAGGATCAGAGTTAAATTCTTTGAGTTTTCTGTATGTTGATCTCTGAATGTGTCCGAGTACTTCCTCTATCAAATTTTTCGTGATGGTTTCGGGTGGAATAATGTTTTCGATTTGTGTTTCAATGAATGATTCGGCACCTGCTTTGTAGACCCCGTTCTCATACATTAAAATATCTTTCGTTTCGGCAACAGTCGCGAAGTGGAAATTTTCGAGGAATACGTCTGCGATTATTGATGCAAACTTTGGAAGTGAATCCCCTTTTAGTTTTGTGATTATGAGGTCTCTTTCAATGCCTTCTTGGATCACGCGTTTGAAGTAGCCGATTTCTTCGGGGGTCACATTTGCCTTTTCGAGTTCTTTTTGTAAGCGTTCAAGGTCGGTGGTTAATTTAACTTCGACTTTTTTGTCTTCGTGAATGAAGGTAATTTTTTTCTCGCCTATTTTGATTGTTAATAAAGGTGTTTTATTTCAATCAAGTTTCCGTTATCGAAAAGAAAATCAGCACGCGTGATTTCATTAAAGTTCTCAGTTTGTGCTGGGTGTTGTTGTTCGGCGAGCAGTTCAGCTTTATGCTTTGCACAATATTCCACTGCCTTATTGTAAGAGAGATCTCGATAGCGGTCGTCTCTTTCCTGCCACTTTCCGATCTGTGAGACTTGTTCCATGATGAAAAAGATCTGAGAACGCGTGAAACCGTAGCAGACAAGTAGAACGAGGAGTGATTCTTCTGCTTCGGATCTAGATTTGAAATGATATTCGCAAGGTGTGGTTAATGTTTCGGGTTCTTTTTCAATGCAGATGTGTTTATTTAATAGAGCGTCGAGTTTCGGGTTTTTCGTTCTTAGTTCTTCAAGTTTTTTCTTTGTTTCGGGTGTAAATTCTTCATCAGTTTGTGGGAGAATGGGTTGTGTTTCCGCAAGCGTGTTCGTTTCAAGTCCAAGCGTTTTTGCGAGCGTGTCATAGTTTAATATAATATCGCGGAGGAATGTATTTTGTTTTCTTGCGTTTTCGATTTCTTCAAGTGAGTGTTTCATGTCGTTGCCTTTTTCGGGGTCATAAAGTTCTTTTTCCCAGCCTGTTTCCAATGGATGTGCGGTGATTTTTTGATTTTTCAGTCCGATAATTGCAGTCACACGGCGCGTGTCGTAAGTATGATCTATTTCTGCTTCTGCAATTGTTGAGACAGCTTTCGCAAAGGCTTGAAGGTTTGCATTGAGTTGTATTCTTTTATCTCTTGGAACTTCAACGCACTCGAGGGGGCAATGAATGTGTACCCCGTTTCCAGAGAGAGCTAGAAAGCATTTTGCGTGGAACTGATCTTTTAAGAATGTGCGCAGTTTTAGTGCTCTTTCGCGTGCTTCTAATACCTCTTCGGGTTTCGCGGGTTGTGATTTGTCCGCTCTTTTCGAATCAATGTCAAACCACAGGTCGCAGAATCGTTGTACTCCGTCTATTGTTTTGTCGCCTTCTTCAAGGTCGTTTATTGAAGCCCAGATCGTATATCCTTGTGCTTCCCATTGTTGGAGTTTTTCAGTTAGTCTTCTTTCATGAACCAGCCTGTGAACACGTGTTCATTTTTGAAATTTTTTGCTGTGATGAAGTATTTGTCGCGTTTTCCTAGCATTGCAAGGAATATTTCGATCGCATCTTTGTTCAGCCATCATCACCTAGTGAAGGTTCGGGAAGTTTGTAACTGAAGCCGTGAATGTAGAAAGGTCTGTCACGGTGTTTGCAGATTCTTTTGTAATCGGCATGCGAAATGAGTGAAAAGTTGAATAGTTTGAATGCGAGATCACATAAGTCTGCTGGTTCCTCTTCTCTTTCTGGAAGGGTTATTAGGTATTTGTTGAGCAAGTCATGAATTTCAACGCTTTCTCCGTTTGCTTCAAGAAAGTTGGTTAGGAAGTTGTCAAGTGATCTTGTTTTTGTAACGTATACGCGCAAGAGTAGCGCGGGTTTGCCGTCTTTAAGTGTAAGTTCTATTTCGTCTCTTTCCTCTGTGTAAAATCCTATTTGTGTCAAAACTTTTAGGGGTATTTTGATAAAGTCCCATGCGTGCCATGAAATCGCGTCGTAATCTTTCGGATCTTTTGAAATGAGCCACGTGTTTTTATCAAGCTGTTTCCAGTAAAGTTTTGTTCTACTGCGAAGTAACATGTAGTCTTTTATTTCTCTCGGAAATCTGATGTATGCGAAAACAAGTAGGTTTTGTAATTTTTCTCCATAGCCGAACAATATTCTTGCGCGTGCTACTTGTTTTCCTTTCCATGTTACAACGTCCCACAAAATTGCGTTTGCTTCCAGAGGTGTGATTTCTGAGTTTATTAAATCAACAATTTCTTTGGGAAGTTCTGTTACATGGCCTTGGAGAAGTGGGTTTTTCATGCGACCTTTTGTAGCCCCTAAGGTAACAAGGTAATAGAATTTGTCGTGTGAATAGTGCATCCAGCGAACGTAAGGTGGTTCAGGAATATTTTCACGCTGTTTTAGTGCTTCAATTATGGTTTGCGGGATGTGAACTAGGTAAGTTATGTTTTCTTCTTGCGTTCTTTCTTCCGGCACTTTTTGAATATAGCTTAATATTATGTTCATCGATTTAAGATATAGATACTCTTTAAAAACCCAAAGACGCTGCTCTAATGTTTTACCAAAAGGTCAAACAAGCGATCGGGAGCATGTGTCGAGTATTTAAAGCCCTGTACATGATCAAAAACGTGGACCACTTTGTAGCTAAAGTGGGGCGCGTTCTTTTGAATGCGAAAACAAAGGGGGCTTTCACGTTTTGTCGCGTGCTTGAACGTTTATCAAAACTCGTGATCGTCGCCAAAAATTTGAACAAGCGTTTGTTCTTGCAAAAATACGCGTGATGGTCGCAAGATTGACAATTTTCATAGCTAAAGGTGGCTATGTTGCAGGTTCAAAATTCAGTTTTTAAAGGGGAAATTTCAGAATTGGATTTAATAAAGCTAAGGGATGAGCTGGAACAGATCATCGAAAGTTCAGATTCTGTAATTATGTACAAGCTTAGGAAAAAGAACGCTGGGAACGATAAAAAAGCTAAGCAAGTTTATCTGAGCCGGTCGACCCCCTGTTTTTTGATTAGGCAATTGACAAATTTTTAGGCACATTTTTGCATGAAACGAACCCAGTCGACCCATGCGTGACACATTGCTATAAGAGGTCGACCGGCAAGGGCACAAAAAAGAGGGCTAAAATGAGCTTAAAAGCTTAAATAGAGCCAAAAACAATGCTGTTTGTAGAATACCTATAAGGGTTTGAAACTCTACAGACAGAATTTGAGTAGGAGTTCCGATAAGCTCTACCGTGAAGTGATACGTGTCGTTCGAGCTTTGTACTCAAGCGAAAACGAGAAGCGCAGGATTCACGAGTGCAATAAGTGTGAATAGAGCAAAAAGAGTAACTAAGGCAAGTCCAAACAATGCGATAAGAGTTCTAAGGCGCATCATTCTCAACCTCTTATGACAAAACTTATTTAAAAACCAAAATCTCGATGTTCGCAAACTTGTTCACATGCTCGACTTTGGTTTTTAAAGGGGTCTTGCATCAAAGATCATGGGAAAGAAAATCGAAATTGATGGGGATGTTTTGAAGGAAATATTGAAAGAGCTTGAGGAAATCAAGAAGACCCTTTCTCACTTAGAAGCTTCGTGATAATGTCAGTGAGCTTGTCGATTCTATACTTCAACTCTTCGACTGAAACTGACTTTTGAACGATCTCTTGCGGATTCAAAGGAGATCCACAGTTTGAGCAGTAGTTTTGCGAGGGATGATTCAAAGCATGACACTTGGGACATTCGATCGTTTGAGGTTTTGAAGGTTCTAAGGGCTTTCCCCCGTAGATGTTTTTTACAACTTCACGAAGATCTTTTGCTGAAAGGTGCAAATAAACAGAAGGAACGCGCGATCCGATCTTCCACCCGTATTTCAAGCAAAGTTGCGCTTCCGTGAAGCCTAACTTCGCGTCCCTTGTCGCGCTCGTGTGCCGAAACGTGTAAATGCTCACGTCCTTCTTAATGCCTGCCTTTTCTGCAAGCGCTTGTATTGTTTCATTGCAAGCCGTATAGCTCCATTGTTTAAAGCGATTGTAATTACTTTTGTTGATCCACAGAGGAGCGTTCGCGTCTTTCAAGGGATGTATTTCGAGCCACTGAAAGAGGAGCGAAACGGACTTGATAATGGGAATAGAGCGGTAACCTGTTTTCCCCTGCTTTATGTTCACAATCACATCGTTCCCGTCCTTCACAATGTCTCCTATTCTTAAGTTCAAGATTTCGCTGGGTCTTGCGCCTATTTCGTCCCCGAGCGAAATGAAAGCTCTAACCATCGGGTCGTTTGAAGCGCGAATCAAAGCTTTTACTTCTTCGTCCGTGAGCGTAGTCTTCGTTTCCGTTTCGTTTGGTTTAATTCTTTCTTTCAACCACGAGACTTCGGGAGGGTAAGCGTGTTCCCTCCTCCACTCCTCGTATTCTTCAGGTTTTGCTCGAAGCCACTGATAGAACCTTCTCAAAGCGATGATAATTCCTCGAACCGTTTCTGGTGAATAACGTTGTGAGTTAAGCCACGTGAAAAACTCTTCGATGTCCTTTTTCTTCGCTTCCGTAAAAGTCACATTCAAGTGCCGTGACACAAGCTTCAGTAAACTACCCCGCCCTCACGGACGGGGCTTTGGGGTTTCCAGTGACCTTCACGACGCACCTTCATCTCCCCTTCAGGGTGTTTACGCACCCCCGACCCGTGTCTCTCGTTAAGGCACGGGCTATGTTCACTGATTCAAATCGCGGTTGTACTTGAGGCCACACTTAGGACAGTGATATTCTCTTCCTTCAACGTGGGTAACATACCCACACTTGTGACTGGTGCTTTCAGGGAACGTCCCCAATCTTTTTAATCTTATTCATATTTATA